>Ga0126327_10000019_pt1 | contig 65898 bp, 65 predicted proteins | sample InaspJWI30metaG_FD_101392 | JGI IMG/M metagenome (GOLD analysis project Ga0126327, IMG submission 101392) | Marine gutless worms symbiont microbial communities from Oahu, Hawaii - Inanidrilus sp. 1 OAHU.JWI-30 metaG | ecosystem: Host-associated > Annelida > Digestive system > Unclassified... | reverse complement strand
GTATCCGGGAAATTCAACCATCAGTAAGGAGACGCCGCGTTCGGCGTATGGTTGAAACTCATCCGGTAGAAAGTCGATGGACTCTGCATTGCCGTGTGTGATGATGACGACCGGCGCCGGTCGGACCGTGTTCCGGGCCGGCAGGAACCAGGTCTCGACCCGCATATCCGGCAATTCAAGCCAGATGCTTTCAAGCCCCGGAAAACCGTCGGGCAGGCTGGAGCGGGTCATCACCATATAGCGGGGAAAAAGCATCTGGCGCTGGAAGACAAACAGCAGGGCGCAATAGGCCAGATAGATGCCGATGATGCCAAGCGTAATTCGGAGGGCCGGGTGCATAGAGGCTCCTTTTTGTGAAGATCGACACACAGCCGATAACGCCGGCAGTATAGTCCATCACAGAGGGGATGAGAACATTTTTCTTGTTTTAAAAAGATATTTAATTTAAAAGCGTTACGGTCAGCTTCAGATATATCGGACACATTCCGGGCGAATGAGATCCACTATACGCAAGGAGGCGAGGGGCATGAAACTACGCAGCGCGGTTCTCGTATGGGGAGTGATTTTGCTGGTCACATTTTCGGCCGGGGCAGCCCGGGCCGGATTCGAGGATATCCTGAAAAAGGCATTCGAAAAAGCTCTGGAAGGGGGTGACCTCGGTCTGAGTGAAAATGAAATCGTCCAGGGTTTAAAGGAGGCTCTGGAGATCGGTACGGACAACTCAGTAAACTTGCTATCACGTCTCGACGGTTTTTACAAAAACCCCGATGTAAAAATTCTACTGCCCGAGAAAGTCCGACAGGCAGAGTCTCTCCTGCGGACGGCCGGTTTCGGCGCCCAGGTGGATGCATTTGAACTCAGTATGAACCGTGCGGCGGAACAGGCTGCACCGGAAGCGCGGAAACTGTTCTGGGAGGCCATCACCGAGATGACCTTCGAGGATGCCAAGACCATTCTAGAAGGCCGCGAAAATGAGGCCACGCTTTATTTTCAGTCAAAAACCACTGATCGCCTAACAGCGCTGTTTATGCCCATCGTCCACACCGCCATGGCCGATGTGGGGGTTACCCGCACCTGGCAGAACCTCGACGACAGCATGCGCCGGATACCCTTTATGGAATCCATCCGTTTCGATCTGGATGCATACGTGACTGGAAAAACGCTCGACGGGCTGTTTTTCATGATTGAGCAAGAAGAACGCAAGATCCGCAAAGACCCCGCGGCCCGGGTGACCGAACTGCTGCAAAAGGTATTTAAAGAATAGCCGTCGCAAAATTCTCTCGAGGTCCCGTGCCGGAAAAGGACCCGCTGCCTGTTGCGGGACGGGCTTTTGACGCGAGTTGGACTCATCCTGTGTCTGACACCGACGGTCCCTGACATGGCCCCGGTACTACCCGCCACGCCCAAGTAGTTTTCTAATATTATAATAAGCTGAATTAATTGACATTTGACGTCTAAGTGGCCTATAATTGCACTCTAACTAAAACCCCGGAGTTTAGAGCGGCCGAAACCCAAGGGAACGGTCGTTCACCGCCAAGTGTGATTGCCATGTCGAAAAAAGACCCCAGTGCCGAGCTTCAAGCCAAGGTTGCCCGGTTGGAACAAGACGCTGCGCGGTTGACAGCCGACCTTGAAATATACCGGAATGTCTTTATGGACAGCCCTTTCGAGGCCATTATTGTCGATCGGGAGGGCCGGGTGGTGGATGTCAATCAACTGCGCCGGGAAGCCGGAGCCACACGGCCGGGTGACCGCTGCCCTCAAATTGGGGACCGGATGTATACGACCGACTTTGCCGGCAACCACCTGATTGATATGCGCAGGGAATTGATGGAATGTATTCAAACCGGTCATCCCAAGGAATTTCCGGCACTCGGCTATAAAGGCCGCTATCTGACCATCAAAATGGCACCGTATGCAGGTGGTGCTATCATCACCGTTACTGATGTCACCCGGCACGTCCGTACGGAAAAGGACAAGAAGCGGTACGAGTCGCAGTTACTGCAATCCCAGAAAATGGAGGCCGTCGGTACGCTCGCTGGTGGTATTGCACATGATTTCAATAATATACTTTGGATCATTACCGGCAACGTTGAACTGGTCAAGACCGAAATCGATGCAGACAACAACCGGGCCCATTACCATATCCAACGGGTTGAGGAAGCGAGTCGGCGCGCCAAGGATCTGGTCACTCAAATCCTGAATTTCAGCCGCCATTCATCCCAGGAAAAGCGTCCCCTCAAAATCGGCACCATCATTAAAGAGTCCCTGAAACTTTTGCGGTCCTCTCTGCCGACGACCATCGAAATCAAGCAGAATATCGCTGAGGAAGATATCACCATAATGGCCGATCTGACCCAGATCAGTCAGGTACTGGTGAATCTGTGTACCAATGCGGCCCATGCCATGCGGGATACCGGCGGAACAATTGACATCAGCCTGTCTAAAATAACCCTGGATGAAGACGAAACGGTTCGGCACCAGAACCTGGCTACCGGCCAATACGCCCTCCTGAGTGTCATGGATACCGGTCAGGGAATTCCAGAGGATGTCGTGGAGCGGATTTTCGATCCCTTTTTTACTACCAAGCAAGTGGATGAGGGCACCGGTATGGGCTTGTCTGTTGTTCACGGTATCGTTAAAAACCATGACGGTGCGATCACTGTTTTCAGCAAACCGGGCAAAGGCGCAGTTTTTCACGTGCTGCTGCCCATGATAACCGCCGAGACCGAGCTGGCCGGACGAAGCTACAGCCAGTTCATTCCCACCGGCAATGAGCGGATTCTGCTGGTAGATGACGATAGTATCCTTTTGGAAACCCAGGAGCGCATTCTTTTACGCCTGGGATATGCCGTCGTGGCCTGTCAATCAAGCGTTGCGGCCCTGGAGAAATTTAAAAGACAGCCGCAAAACTTCGACCTGGTCATCACCGACCAGACAATGCCCCAGATGACCGGCCTTGCTCTGGCCCGCGAGTGTTTCGCCGTTCGGCCGGACATGCCCATCATTCTCTGTACCGGTTTTAGTGAATCCGTATCCGAAGAGATGGCCCGGGCCGCTGGTGTCAGTGCCTTTTTGATGAAACCGGTTGTCATGGGAAAGCTCGCCCACACCGTCAGGGACATCCTGGATGAAATCGAGGTATAGCTGCACCCCGGAACCCAATCTTGCGGGGTCACCCTTGAAAACTCAACCGGCACCCTTATTATAATCTGTACATGAATTAGCAAAAGCACTGCAATGACAAGGCAATAGAGGATAGAAAGCCGGTATGGCGGCAGATATTAAACAAGTGAAAGCCCTGGGTCTGTGCTCAGGGGGGCTGGACAGCATACTGGCTGCACTGGTTCTGCGCAACCAGGGCATTGCGGTTGAGTGGATCACCTTTGAAACGCCGTTTTTTTCAGCGGACAAGGCCCGGCGAGCAGCCCGGCTGAACGACATCCCGATTACGGTCAAACGGATTTTGCCTGCCTACCTGAAGATGCTGAAAAATCCACCGGCTGGATACGGCAAGCAGATGAACCCCTGTATGGACTGCCATGCCCTCATGTTCCGACTGGCAGGAAAAGAGATGCAGGCCCGGGGCTTTGACTTTCTCTTCAGCGGGGAAGTGTCCGGTCAGCGGCCCATGTCACAGAATAAGAACTCATTGCGGTATGTTGAGAAAAATTCCGGGTTTGACGGTTTTATCGTGCGGCCGCTGTCTGCGCAGAATTTGCCCGTTACACAGCCGGAAATAGAAGGCCTGGTGGATCGGGAACGGTTACTGAACCTGTCGGGCCGCTCGCGCAAGCCCCAGATGGAGCTCGCGGCCCGCTGGGGGGTGACTGATTTTCCATCTCCGGCCGGTGGCTGCCTGCTCACCGAGAAAGGGTATGCTGCCAGGCTGCGGGATCTGTTCGCACACCAGGAAACCAGTCGGGATGCGGAGTTCTTCCTTTTAAGTCATGGTCGGCACCTGCGTCTGAATGCTGACCACAAACTCATTGTGGGCCGGTCAAAGGTGGAAAATCAGAGAATTGAAGCCCTCATCGACCCGGCGGTCGATACGGTTTTCAGGGTGAAGGGGTATCCCGGGCCGGTGGCTCTGGTACCCAATGCCTGTGACGGCGAGACCGCCCGGCAGGCGGCGGCTATTTGTGCGGGCTACAGCAAGGCCCCCGTAGATGAAATTGCCGAGGTGCTGGTTATCCGCGGCGACCTTAAGAAAGTCCTCACCGTGATGCCCATCGCACCACGGGAGAACAGGTCGCTTTTGCTGTAATCGTATCTATATCTTTAGAAACGAGTGCATTCCCCGCAGCAAGCTGCGGGGAATGATCAATTCCCAATATTCCGTGTTTATTCTACGTTCGGAACCACTAACACCGGGCAAGGGGCATGCCCGATCACGTTTTGGGCCACGCTTCCCAGGAGAATCCGCGCGAATCCCGTTCTTCCCAGGGTCCCCATGACGATAAGGTCGATATCCCTGTCCTTGGCTTCCTGAACAATAGGTTCGTAAACTTTACCGCCCATGCGAACGATGGTTTCACAAGGAATCTTGGCCTCATCCACCTTCTCTTTAGCTGCATCCAGATGCTTCCGCACCTCGGCTGACTTTTCCTCCACCAGGGCCGGCGCGATGCTCATCTGTTCCGGGTAGAGATCGACGACGCTGATTACGAAAATTTCGCTATTGCAAATCCCACCCAGGCTGATGGCCTGGTCCACCGCCAGGTCACTGAAGGACGAACCGTCCACGGCCACTAATATTCTTTCACCCCGGGTCAAGGGGCAGGCACATACCAATTGTTCTTCCATATTGATATCCTCCAACCTGAAAACAGGCGATATGTGATAAGAACGATGGTTGGGGGTAACCCCCAACCATTTCACGTTTTAATGCGCTGCAAAGATTCCGACCATGGACAAAGCGACCATGATCGAGACCCATATCGACAGGGTAACATAAAGGTAATTCCTGTCCGCGAAATATGCAACCGCGGTGGCGATAAGGGCCCATAAGGCCACGCTGCAGCCCAATGCCAGGCCGAATTGCGTAAAACCGTCGCCCTGGGTGAAATTTTTCAGGTAAAAGTGCCCTCCGGGGAACCCGCCGCCCACTTCCTCCCATACGGTCTTGGCGTCTTTGCCTTCAAAAATAGCATTGAAGAGCTTGTAGGGATTCAGCGTGTTGTTTTCCGGGTACGCCACAGATATCACCGGGCCGACCATGCAAATCAGGCAGGAAACGATCGTCACCCAGTACACAATGTTGCCGTATACGGTATTCGCACGCGGCATTTTTGGAGCTTCTACAGTACCCATTTCTTCAGTACTCATATCGTCACCTCCTTTATGATTCAGCTCGCGTGAATTTGATGATGGATCGGGTTACACTCGCGAAGATGCCTATAAATACCAGTCCGGTGACCCACACCGGTACCGCTTTGATGACACCCAGCATGATGAGCCCTTTGGTCAACAGGCCAAAGCAAGAGAAAAACATAAACCCGATCAGCAGGTAACGGACAAAACCCGCCTTAACGCGAATCAGAATCAGGGCGCCGAGCAGGCCGCCCAGGACCTGACCCACCAGCCAGGGTGCGGCAAAAATCGGAATGATGGCTCCCATCAGAAGATAAGGCCATACGGCGATGCAGTCGCCCATTCCCAAAAGCACCCCGCTATTGGCTGCGGCAACCTTGAGGGGCACCGCCATGATCACGTTCTGCGCCGGCACGATGGCCCAGCCGGCACCGAGACCGAAGAATCCGGACAGGACCCCCACACCGACGATGGCACACAGAACCCAGCCGGCCCGGGTCAGCGGATAATCAATTACCTTGTTCAGGGATACTTCCAAATAGGGTTGCGCGAGCTGCAGCTTTTTCGTAAATCCATCCACCTTTTTAACTTCGGGCCATTCGATTTTCTTGCCGCCGACCAGGAAATATACGGCCAGCGAACAGAGAATGCCGCCCAGGGCAAGACGGATCAATCCTTCCCCGGTATCACCCAGATGCTGCGCCACATAAATGGCCCCCTGGGCACCGGCAAAGGCTCCAACACCGTAAGCGGCCGCACAGAAGATGCAGATCTTCAGGTTGGCCAGTCCTCCCTTCATAAAGGGGCCGGTAGATACCAGGCCGCTGAACATGGCCACGATCAGGCCAGTCGCACGGACAATGGGGCTGTCCACGGGTGTAAAGGCCAGCATGACGGGTGTAAACAAAACGCCGCCCCCGATACCGCCGATGACGGCCACCATGGCGATGGCAAACCTTAGAAAAAAGAATCCGAACAGCCATCCAAAAATCGCTCCGCCGGTCATGGAGCCGGGCGGTGTTTCCGTGGCATTCGTGATCAATGCCAGTGCAACGTAAGACATGATGAGCACGGCTAACATCACGTTCACTTCCAACCACGGAGATTTAAAGAGTTTCTTCATACGTCTCCTCCTCCTTCCTTTTATTTTTGAACCAGTTTCCTTTTGGGTTTGATTTGGTATGAAAGGAGCCGAATATCATATACCTAATTAGTATGTCAATCTGGGTTGGCCGTTCAGTGACAATGGGCAGGGGCTTTAGCGCCAATGGAAGTTGCTATTGTGGTGGCATCAACCGGCACGCTGGTTCGAATTTTAACGGTCTGATTTTTAAAGAAAATATCAAGGGGCCATGATATGAATGCCTTTTGCCAGGTCTGAAAGGGAATTCGTATCACCTCATTCAATTTTGCCCTTCAATTGCCCACAGGCCGCGGATATATCTTGACCTTTGCTGTAGCGGACGATGGCAGTATAGTGTTTGCTCGCCAGGATTTCCTGAAACTGCCGTACCCGGATTTCATCCGGCCGCTTAAAGGGGCTGCCGGGGTGTTCGTTGAATGGAATCAGGTTGATTTTGGCTCTTAGCGGAGCGAGGAGGGCGGCCAGGCGCCGGGCGTCTGCATTGCTGTCATTGATGCCGGCAATGAGGATATATTCAAAGGTGATGCGCCGGCGGGGTTTCAATGGGTAGCGTGCACAGGCATCCAGCAGGGCGGTGAGGTCGAATTTGCGGTTGATCGGCATCAGGCGATTGCGGGTTGCATCGTCTGCGGCATTCAGGGATACGGCCAGATTGACATCCGTATCCCGCCCCAGGTCCGCGAGGCGTGAGGCCAGGCCGGCCGTAGACAGGGTAAACCGCCGGCCGGAAATGCCCAGGCCGCGGTCCGCGTTGGTGATAATGCCGATGGCTTTGACAATATTGCGGTAGTTGGCCAGGGGTTCGCCCATGCCCATGACCACGATGTTGGTCAGGCGGCGCTCCGGTACGGCATGCATCACATCGCGTACCTGGGCAATGATTTCACCGCTGGTCAGGTTGCGGACCAGGCCGCCGCGGGCGGTCAGGCAGAAGCGGCAGCCCAGAGCGCAGCCGACCTGGCTGGAGATACACAGGGTATCGTGCCCCTTTTCCGGGATCAGGACACATTCGATGTGGCAGCCGTCCTTTAATTGCAGCAGGTATTTACGAGAACCGTCCCGGGATTTCTCGACGGCAGCCACGTCAAGGCGCCCGATGTCAAACGATTCGGTCAAAAGCGCGCGGGTTGCTTTTCCAAGGTTGGTCATCTCGGCGAACGAATCGGTCTGGCGTCGATAAACCCATTTAAATACCTGATCGGCCCGATAGGCGGCCAGGCCCCGAGCGTCCAGCCAATCTACCAGTTCTTCAAAGGACAGGTCCTTGATATCTTTCATTTCTGCTGCCACAGCTTGAATTACAATTTGCGAAATACGGTTGCCGATAGTAAAATAGCTATACATGGCCGACAAATAAAGCCGGCCCCCATGATTTTGCTTGACTTACCACAGGTATCACATTAATTTCAAAATTTTTGAAACTCGAGGAAACTGGTGCACGATGTTTGATAACCTGAGCGAAAAGCTCGATGCGGTATTCAGAAAACTTAAAGGCCACGGTAAATTAACCGAAAAGAACATCGATTCCGGCCTGCGCGAAGTTCGTATGGCGCTGCTGGAGGCCGATGTTCATTACCGGGTGGTCAAAAAACTGATTGCCGACATTCGTGAACGTAGCCTGGGACAGGAGGTGTTGGCTAGCCTCACCCCGGGGCAGCAGGTGATCAAGATCGTCAATGACGAGTTGACGCGTTTGATGGGCGCGCAGCACCAGGAACTTGATCTCAAAGGCCAGCATCCGGTTTCGGTTATGCTGGTCGGGCTGCAGGGTTCGGGTAAAACCACCACCAGCGGTAAGCTGGCGGTTATGCTGCGCAAACAGGGCCGCAATCCGTACCTGGTGCCGGCGGACGTTTACCGCCCGGCGGCGATTGACCAGCTGCAGAAGCTCGGGGCCCAGCTTTCCGTACCGGTCTACGATTCAAGCCCGGATATGGATCCGGTCGATATCTGCAGCCAGGCCCGGGCGGCTGCGCAGCAGGCCGGCTGCGACACGCTCTTGCTTGATACGGCCGGACGCCTGCACGTAGATGAAGCGTTAATGGCCGAGCTCAAGGCGATTCAGGCAGCGGTCAAACCGAGCGACGTCCTGCTGGTAGCCGATGCCATGACCGGTCAGGATGCGGTCAATATTGCCAAGTCTTTTGATGAGGCCCTGGATATCGGCGGCGTGGTGCTCACCAAGATCGACGGTGATGCCCGGGGCGGAGCGGCCCTGTCTATCCGCGAGATAACCGGTAAGCCGATCAAGTTCATCGGTGTTGGTGAAAAATTGGCCGACCTCGAGGCCTTTCATCCCGATCGCATGGCCTCGCAGATTCTGGGCATGGGCGATGTACTGAGTCTCATCGAAAAAGCCCAGACGGTTGTGGATGAAAAAAAGGCTCTGGAACTCGAGCAGAAACTGCGCAAGAACCAGTTTTCCCTTGAGGATTTCCGGGACCAGATGGTCCAGATCAGAAAGATGGGCTCATTGACGGATCTGATCAAAATGATACCGGGCCTCGGCAATGCCAAGCAGTTGAAAAATCTGAAGGTTGACGAACATGAGCTGGTGCGCATAGAGGCCATCATCAACTCGATGACACCCCAGGAGCGGCAGCAGCACGGAATTATTAATGGCAGCCGCCGGAAAAGGATTGCCAAGGGGAGCGGTACCAGTGTACAAGATATAAATCGCCTGCTGAAAAACTATACCCAGGTGATGAAAATGATGAAAAAAATAAACAAAGGCGGCATGCGCGGTTTGGGCCGTGGAATGTTGCCGTTTTAGAGGAGAAGAAGATGGCAGTTAAGATTAGATTAGCCCGGCATGGTGCCAAGAAGAAACCATTTTACAGAATCGTGGCGGCCGACTCGGAAAGCCCCCGTGATGGTCGCTACCTCGAGGCTGTCGGCACCTATGATCCGCTGCAGGATCCGGCCGCAGTATCCCTTAAGGAAGATCGTATCAAACACTGGCTCGGCCAGGGGGCAACCCCTTCCGATACAGTGAAGAGCCTGATTAAAAATATCTAAGGAACTGACAGCGGGCCTGATCGGTTCTTAGGTTATCCCTGGATATAGAAAGCTGCATCTAACACTCAACCGCCAACTAAAGGAGATGGAGCTATGCAAGATCTGATCAGATACATCGCGCAGGCACTGGTTGACAATCCGGATCAAGTCGTGGTCTCGGAGGTTGAAGGGAACCAGACCTCGGTGTTGGAGCTGCAGGTTGCCAAAGAGGATCTGGGGAAAGTGATCGGCAAGCAGGGGCGCACGGCCCGCGCCATGCGTACTATATTAAGCGCTGCTTCCGCCAAGGTCAAAAAGAGGACCGTGCTGGAGATCATCGAGTAAGCGGCCACCCGTTACCGGGTGGCTCTTTCTATCTGCCTGGCAGGCGCCTGCCAGGACAGAGTTGCAGCCATATTATCCGGCCTGTTCCATCTGCCCCTTCATGGTTACGAAATCATCCCATGTCAGAAAATCCCCTGGTGCCCATCGGACAAGTGGTCGGCGCACATGGTATCCACGGTGCCGTCAAAATCCACTTTTATGATTCCCAACCCCGGAAGATCACTCCCGGGGATTCTCTTAAAATGCTAACGCACCAGGGCGTTCAAACCCATTACAGCGTAGAGTGGGCCCGCCCCCACAAGCAGCATTACCTCATCGGTCTGAAAGGTGTCGGTGACCGTGACCAGGCGCAGGCCCTGCAAGGGACGCAACTGGTTATAAGGCGTTCCGACCTGCCATCCCTGGAGGAAGGCACCTTCTACTGGGCAGACCTGATCGGGATGGCGGTATACACAGCCGAGGATCGCTACCTCGGGACAATCAAGTCGATCATACCCACCGGCAGCAATGATGTTTATGTCGTGCGCAATGATGATACCGAGACCCTGGTGCCGGCATTAAGGCGGGTCGTACAGAACGTCGATCTTGACACCCGGATTATGCGGGTGGATCTTCCGGAAGGACTGTAGCCGTGGCATAAAAACCTCTCTTCTGACCCAATCTCGGCGTTGGGCGCTCGGTTCTGATCCTCGAAATTCTCGATGTATTCCTCCGGTTGCGACCCACGTTTGAGGAATAGATCAAGAGGGAAGTCCCGCAACGCGGGGAAACCTCGCGGCCGCCTTGATCTAAAGCCTGATTGAAGGCTTTGAAACCGCGGCTAATGAGCAAAGAAGCGAAAATGGATTTTACTGTACTGACTATATTCCCGGAAATGTTCGACGCCTTCTGGGCGCACGGTATTATCAGGCGCGCCTTGAAGCAGGGCCAGGTGACAGCGCATTCCGTCAACATTCGCGATTATGCCGCAGATCGTCACAAAATGACCGATGATCGCCCTTACGGTGGCGGGGCCGGCATGGTCATGAAGCCGGAACCGCTGGCTGCTGCGATTGAGGCAGTGCGCAGCACGTCTCCACAGGCATTGACGGTGCTGCTGACTCCCCAGGGGCGCCCGTTCGACCAGGGCCTGGCTGAGGAACTCAGCCGTGAAGACTGCCTGATCTTTGTCTGCGGCCGCTATGAAGGCGTGGATGAGCGTATCTGCGACAATCATATCGACCTGGAAATTTCTATTGGAGATTACGTACTTACAGGCGGTGAGGTGGCCGCCATGGCGGTGATTGATGCCGTCACCCGGTTGATTCCCGGCGTGCTGGGCAACGAGGATTCCGCCGGGCAGGATTCTTTTTCCCGGGATCTTCTAGAGCATGGACATTATACCCGACCACCCGAATTCAATGGAGAGCCTGTACCGGAGGTCCTGTTATCCGGAAACCACAGAGCCATCGCAGATTGGCGGTTGGAATATTCACTGATAAAAACCCTGTTGAAAAGGCCGGACTTACTGAAAGACCAGCCCCTGGAACAATCCGAACTGGACATCTTGCATAAATGGCAGAAAGAGATTGAATCAATCATCCGCTCTAAATCTTAACATCGCCCTTATTCACTACCCGGTGACCAACAAAAACGGGGAGGTGATCGCTTCCGCGGTTACCAACCTTGATCTGCATGATATGGCCCGATCCGCCCGAACATATGGTGTCAAGGGTTTCTATGTCGTTACGCCATTAAAGGATCAACAGGCGTTGGCGGGCAAACTGGTGGACCACTGGATCAACGGCGGCGGTGCTCGTTACAACCCCAAACGCTGCGTGGCCATGCAGCTGGTTCATATCCGGGACAATCTCGAACAGGTGGTGTCCGAGATCGGGCAGGCCGAAGGCCGGCAGCCCCGGACCATCGTTACCTGTGCGCGGCCCCAGATAGGCAGCGTCACCTTTAGCGAGCTGCGCCGGACGCTCAGCGATGGCGCGCCCGGGCTGCTCCTGTTCGGTACCGCCTGGGGACTGGCGCCCGACTGCATGGCGGCGGCCGATATCATCCTCGATCCTGTCCGGGGGACAGATACCTACAATCATCTGTCGGTGCGTAGTGCCACGGCCATAATTCTAGACCGGTTGTGCGGGAATTTTCAATAATAGGCATTTTAGACTTGTATTTCGGTTCCCAATCCAATATATGATACCAGTTTAAACTACTGGAAAAACCATTCCTTAGGCCGTATCAAGGGGTTAAGTTATTTAAAATAAAGAAGTTTTTGTCATACGGGGGTATTATGGACAAGGTTAAACAAATCGAGAGAGAGATGATGCGGATGGACCTGCCGCAGTTTGCGCCGGGCGATACCGTTAAAGTACATGTTAAAATCCGGGAAGGTGAGAAGGAACGTATCCAGGCATTTCAGGGTGTCTGCATCAGCAAGCGTAAGGGCACCACCAACGCTTCCTTCACGGTTCGCAAAGTTTCCTATGGTGTCGGGGTTGAAAAGGTTTTCCCCCTGCATTCACCCATCATCGACTGGATCGAAGTGATCACCCGCGGACGGGTACGCCGCTCCAAGATCTACTATCTGAGGAAACTGCGCGGAAAAGCAGCCAGAATTCGCGAACGTCGTTTCGTATAGAAGTCGCAATCCAATTCCTGGAATGACTTTAGTTGAAATCTGACTTCTGGAAATTCGAAAATGAAGCCCGCCTGCATGGCTTTGCACAAGTAGCCGGTGTTGACGAGGCCGGCCGGGGTCCCCTGGCCGGCCCGGTTGTTTCTGCGGCCGTTATTTTACCGGAAAGTTTTGATGCCCCGGAAATCAACGACTCCAAAAAGCTGACTCCCCCAAAGCGCGATAAACTCTACGACCAGATCAGGGAAGGTGCCATAGCGGTGGGTGTCGGCATCGTCGACAATCTCCAGATCGACGAAATAAACATTCTCCAGGCCGCGCTACTCTCCATGGCGCAGGCCGCCGACCAGCTCAGTCCGGCCCCCGATTTTCTCCTTATTGACGGCACATTTACCACACCGGCCCAAATCAAACAGAAGGCCATTCCCAAAGGCGACACCTTGAGCATTTCCATTGCCGCGGCCTCGATAATTGCCAAAGTGACCCGGGACCGGCTCATGGCTGCATACCATGACCGCTACCCTGAATATGGGTTCAATCGTCACAAGGGCTATCCCACCAAGGCCCACAAGGAGGCCATTGCCCGACACGGTGTCTCGCCTATACACCGGTTGACTTTCAAGGGTGTGAAAGAGTACGTTTAGGGCTAAGAAATCATAAGGGTCCAAGGAGCCAAGGGTTCCAGGGGCCGATTGATTTTGGCCACAGCAAATACCCTTGAACCCTCGACCCCTTGAACCATAGAACCCTTTTAATTACCTATGCCCAGCAAGGCCCAGACATTTGGAAATAAAAGTGAGGACCTAGCAGCCAATTACTTGAAATTGAGCGGCTACCGTGTTCTGGAGCGTAATTTCCGCAACCGGATCGGAGAGATCGATATCATTGCCAGGGAGGGACCGGTCCTGGTGTTCGTGGAAGTCAAGGCACGCAAAACCAGGCGCTATGGCTCTCCCAAACAGGCTGTGACACCGGCCAAGCAGGCCAGGATTTCAGCTGCAGCCACAGCCTACTTGAAAGCGACCGGGCAGCTGCAGGCCAAGGCGCGTTTCGACGTGGTGGCAATCGACGCCCGATACAACCCACCGGACATAGAAGTGGTGAAAAATGCCTTCGAATTTGTCAGACGCTAAGAACGGGTCGCCTGCTGTCGGCGGTGTGCTCTATGTTGTGGCTACGCCAATCGGCAACCTGGATGATATCACCCTGCGGGCGGTTGAGATCCTGCAGACCGTCGACGTTATCGCCGCTGAAGATACCCGCCAGACCGGCATTCTGCTCAAGGCGCACGGAATAACAACCCGCCTGCTGTCATACCACGAACACAACGAAAGGCAGCGATCCGTCCAATTGATTGAAAAACTGAAAGCCGGACGAGCTGTGGCCGTCGTTTCCGATGCAGGTACCCCCACCATTTCCGATCCCGGTTATCGCCTGGTCAGCGCTGCGGCCGACGCTGGTATCAAGGTGGTTCCCCTGCCGGGGGTCTCTGCGGTGACGGCCGCCTTGAGTGTATCCGGGCTGCCCACCGACACCTTTACTTTTATCGGGTTTCCAGAGAAAAAGGCCGGAAAAAGGACAAAGCAACTTCACCGGCTTGCAGACCGGCGGGAAACCCTTATCTTCTATGAGTCTCCCCGGCGCATTATTCCACTGCTGGAAGCCGTTCGTGAATGCTTTGGCGACCGGCCGGCGGTTCTGACCCGAGAGATGACCAAACAGCATGAAGAATTTATCCGGGGGCCTGTCTCCCAGATTATCTCCGCGCTGGCGAAGCGACCGGCGGTCAAAGGCGAATGCACCCTGTTGGTAAGCGGCAGGGTTGATGAGAAAACAGTTGCCCCCGAAGACATAGAAGCTGAAATTGCAAAATTTCTGACGGCTGGGAAAACCCGTACTGCGTAGATCTCCAGCGAGATAGCACTCAAATTCAAGATTTCCAAGAAGGAAGCGTATTCCATGGTGCTGGAAACGAAGCGGATGATTACCGCGAAATGAACTTCCAGAATGGTTCGGCTTTACACAAAGCATTCCAAAGGTTTTAGCGGCGGTTGCCCTGATAACCGAAACGCCGAGCTAAAAGATATATATAGAAAGGGAAGAAAAAGGTATCTTCATATGGACAGACTGGACGCGATTTTCGCCCCCGCTTCTCTGGCGGTCGTCGGGGCCTCCACGACACCCGGGAAAGTCGGGCACGACATTTTTGTCAATATCTTAAAAGGCGGATACCCTGGTACGCTCTACCCGGTAAACCCCAAAGCGCGCTCGATCGCCAGCGTCCGGGCCTATCCCACGCTCAGGGATATCCCCGACGATATCGATCTGGCCATGATTATCCTTCCTCCCATGCTGGCTGTCAAAGCCGTCGAAGATGCTATTGCCAAGGGCGTTAAAGACATCGTGATCGTCTCGGCCGGGTTTCGTGAAGTGGGGGTGGAAGGCCGTCGGATCGAAGACCAGATTGTCGCTATGTGCCACGAGGCAGGCATCCGCGTAGTTGGTCCCAACTGTCTCGGCGTCATCAATCCCAAGTCCAGCGTCCGTTTGAATGCCAGTTTTTCGGTCCGCATGCCGGAGTCGGGCAACGTCTCTTTCATTTCGCAGAGCGGGGCGCTTTGTACCGCCGTGCTCGATTTTGCCGCGGACCGGGAGTTCGGATTTTCCAAGTTTATCTCCATCGGCAACAAGGCCGACGTGGATGAACTTGACCTGCTCCGGTATTTGCACGCGGATCCGCACACTGAAGTGATCATGATTTACCTGGAGGAGCTCCGACGGGGACCGGAATTCATCGAAGAAGTCAAGGAGATCACCTCGGGCGAAAACCCCAAACCGGTCCTGGTGATCAAGTCGGGACGCACCGGCGCCGGGGCCCAGGCAGCCGCCTCGCACACCGGTGCCCTGGCCGGTACCGAAGCGGTCTACGATGCCATTTTCCAGCAGGCCGGCATTATCAGGGTGGATTCCATTGATGAACTGTTCGATTACGCCACGGCCTTTGCTTATAAAAACGAGAGTGCTCTGGGCAAACTGCGCCGCAAAGTACCCAACGGCAATCGGGTGGCAATCGTAACCAACGCCGGCGGCCCCGGGATTGTGGCTACCGACATGACGGTTTCCTCGGGCCTGCAGTTGGCTGAATTTCATGAAGACACCATCGAAGCCCTGGCCAGTCATCTGCCCTCAGCCGCCAATTTACACAATCCGGTGGATGTCATCGGAGATGCCGCCCAGGACCGTTATGAAAATGCCCTGACGGCGGTGATCAGGGACGAAAGCGTTGACGGGGCGCTTGTCATTCTGACGCCGCAATCCATGACCAATTCACTTGAAACAGCCAAAGCCATTGCCCGGATTGCCCGGCGATCGAGCAAACCCATTCTTTGCTGCTTTATGGGAATTGTGGATGTCTCTTCCGGGGTGAAGTATCTGCAGGCTAACGGTATTCCGGTATTCCGTTTTCCGGAAAATGCCGCCAAGGCTTTTGGGGCCCTTTACCGCTATTCGCAATGGCTCAATCGCCAGGTCCTGGCGGAATTCAGCTTCGAATACGATGCGGCTGGGGCTGAAAAGATCATTGCCGATTGCCTGCAGCGCGGCCAGACCTATCTCGGAGAACTGGATGGACTCAATCTATTGAAGGCTTATGGTTTCAACACCCTGCCCACCCGCCTGGCCGAATCTGGAGACCAGGCCGTTCAGATTTCCGGGGAGATCGGTTACCCGGTGGTTATGAAAATCGTGTCGCCCCAGATCGTGCACAAGTCGGATGCCGGCGGTGTGAAAGTGGGGCTCAAGTCCGATCAGGAAGTTGTCGCAGCATTCGAGACCATTGTGGCCAATGCCCGGCAGTTCGACCCGGGAGCCGAGATTACCGGTGTACTGGTCCAGAAGATGGCTCCCCAGGGCGTAGAAACAATCCTGGGGATCAATCGCTATCCGGTGTTCGGGCCCCTGCTCATGTTCGGGCTGGGCGGCGTTTTTGTCGAAATATTCAGGGATGTGATCTTCCGCTTGGCCCCGGTCAATCGCAATTCCGCGCGCCGGATGGTGCGCAGCATTCAGGGGTATAAATTACTGAAAGGCTTTCGCGGCAGCGCCCCGGCCGACGTCCAGTCGCTGGAGGAGGCCCTGGTCAAACTCTCTGACATGGTGACCCAGCATCCCGATATCATGGAACTGGATATCAACCCGCTGCTCGTGCACGAGACCGGCAGCGGGTTTACGGTGGCAGACTGCCGGATCGTACTCAAACCCGTAGATATGGATGATTCCTGAGACAGATGCCTATCCGACCGGCCGATGAAGGTTCGCCCGCAAAAAAGGTGCGGGCTGGAAAAAGTGCCTTGAAGGCCATTTTTCCGGTGCTGCTGCCTGTGACGGCCGAAAAACGAAATCTGGCCGGTAGGGAAAAGGTCGTCTATCTCAGTGCGTTTGCCCGGGAGGCCCTGGCGTTTTCCGCCCGGGAAGCCGGCATCGTATTGGGAGCCCTGGAAAAAACCGATGCCGGGGCACCACTGCCCAGCAATGGCTATTTCTGGTCCCTGGCACACAAGTCAAGCTATGTAACGGCGATTGCCGCTGACGTGGCCATCGGTATCGATATTGAAAAGGCCCGTAAGGTGACCGCGGGGTTATACCGGCGCATCGCCGGCGAAGATGAGTGGGAACTGTCCGGTGAAGAGCGTGAGCATTTGTTTCTGCGCTACTGGACGGCCAAGGAAGCGGTCTTGAAAGTTGCCGGGACCGGTATTCGGGAGCTTGCCTATTGCCGGATTGCGGCGGTACCCGATAAAGACTGGATTCAACTGGACTTCAAAGGAGAGCCGTTTCAAGTCCGCCAGTTCTATCACGACCGGCATATGATCTCGGTGGTGGATGTGGGGTGTCCGATTGCGTTGAAGATAATAGACATGTAAACATTCAGCTTGACCGGATGATTGTACTTTGAGTGGATGGTATTCAAAAAGCGTTTATCCCCACTCAAGCTTTATTGATTCTGTACCTATATTCTTCTTCGTTACGATCTGCTACTTTTCTTTTCCGAAAAAGAAAAGTAACCAAAAGAAATCGCCCTGTGAAGCGGCCCTGCGGCTCCCCTGCGCTTCTCGAAGAGGGCGGCGAGCTGTGGAACTCGCTGGCGCTCAAACAACACAGCTCTCCCAAGCTAAATTATGGCCCGCTCCCTTCTGCGATGCTCGGCGCCCTGCTTAGCTGGACTTCCCGGCATTTGAATTTTTAAATGTGGGTCGCGTCACAAAGGGTTAAATTCAAAACCAAATACGTTATAAGCTATTTTTAGAAACAACATAGATGTGACACAGATAATTGGTTTTAGATAACCAGATCAGATCGAGGAGGTAGCTATGACTAACGCTGTCAGAATATACGAAACCGGCGGAACGGAAGTACTAAAGTGGGAACCTTTTGACCCGGGCGACCCTGGACCGGGAGAGGCTTTGATCCGCCAGGAGGCGGTCGGGCTGAATTTTATCGATGTCTACCATCGTACCGGACTGTATCCTTTGCCCGCTTTACCCTGGATCCCGGGTATGGAAGGCGCCGGTACGGTTACCGCAGTGGGCGAGGGCGTAACCGAAGTGTCCGTCGGGCAGCGCGTGGCCTATGCCGGGGTACCGCCGGGAGCCTACGCACAGGTGCGTACAATCCCGGCCCACCGCCTGGTGGAGCTGCCGGCTGAGATCGGGTATGAGCAGGCCGCCGCCATGATGCTCCAGGGTATGACCGCCCGCTACCTGATCCGGGGTTGCTACAAGGTTGCGGCTGGCGATACTATTTTAATCCACGCGGCCGCTGGCGGCGTCGGTACGATCGTGTGCCAGTGGGCCAAGCAACTGGGCGCCACGGTGATCGGCACCGTGGGTTCTCCGGAAAAGGCCGATCTGGCCAACGCCAACGGTTGTGATCATTCGATCTTATACAATAGTGAAGATTGGGTGGCCCGAACCCGCGAGTTAACAGATGGTAAAGGCGTTGATGTGGTCTACGATTCGGTGGGCCAGGCTACTTTCGACCAGTCGCTGGATTGTCTCCGCCCCATGGGCATGCTGGTGACATTCGGGCAGTCCTCCGGGGCCATTGCACCGTTGGATCTGGGTCTGCTGGCCGCCAAAGGTTCCCTGTTCGTCACCCGTCCCAGCCTGATGACCTATACTGCCGAGCGCGAAGATCTGCTGGCACATGCCCGGGATCTGTTTGCGGTCGTGCAGTCCGGCGCGGTCAAGATTGCCGTACGCCAGAAATACCCATTGGCCGACATCGTGCGGGCGCATGAGGATTTAGAGGGTCGCAGGACGAGTGGGTCGTCGGTGTTGTTGCCGTGGGAATAGCAAAATGGTTCGAGGCGTCAAGTGAATAAATACATTCGGGCTTATAGCAGATCCGGCGCAAGCCGCAGCCGCCGGCCCATACCCCGCCAGTCCATACGCACCCCTTATTTGAAGATACTGCCGGGTCTGGTAGGGATGATCTGCCTGTAGATCCGCAACACCCCGCGGCCTGACCGGCGTAGTTTGAAAACGAAGACGGAAGTCCTGTTTCAGGCGCTAGTCGGTTTTCGGACCCGCGACCTTTGGGATAAAGTCTGCAACGGCACATTATTCGGCAATGCCCTTCTTGCGACCCTGAAAAGGGAATTCTTATCACTTTGGATTTCTTTTAAAAGGTGCTTTCCTTCAAACGCTCTTCAATGGGCGGCTCCCGCCGTCTTTTCCCTAAAATGAAAGTAAATCAAATATGATGGATGGGCTATTGTACCCTGAAGGTACGTAGGACTCGGGATAAAAATATATAATCACTAATTTATACTCGGGTGCGTTCAGGTTTATTCCCAGAATGGATTGTCTGCAGTAATATTTGACAACTAAATTGAGACTATGTAATGTCAAATTAATTCCTTACTAAAATTCGACCTCTACATCAGGCGGCTTCAAGAATAACATCAAGCGAACTTTGAACGCCCTGCCTACTACTGTATCTCTATGGCCTCCCGCTAATGCTCACTTTGCCCATACCTGCAGATTGGCGTTGTTTATCGGTAGAAGTGCCTGCATAACTGAGACACCTTTGTTTCTAACATTTTCTTTTCCTCCAATTAGGGTGGCCGTGCAATTGATATTTTATTTTATAAGGAGGGCCAACACATGAATGAGAAAATATATGCCGGATTCTGGATACGCACAGTCGCCGCAATCATTGATAGTGTCCTCTTTCTGATTATCATAGTCCCCATTCTTACCGCTATTTATGGTACAAATTATTGGGCGAGTGAGGCGTTTTTCAAAGGTTATTGGGATCTGTTCTTCAATTATATTCTCCCGGCCATTGCTGTCATAATTTTTTGGAGTTACAAATCTGCCACCCCTGGAAAAATGGCCTTGAAGCTGTCCATCGTTGATTCAAAAACCGGAGAAAAGCCATCAACCGGTCAATTTGTCGGGCGCTACTTTGGCTACTACGTCTCGATGTTGCCATTATTTCTTGGCATCATCTGGGTAGGCTTTGATAAACGCAAGCAAGGGTGGCATGACAAGCTGGCAGGTACTGTCGTTGTCAAAGACAAGCTGGCGGCGGGGCGGTCCGCTCAAACGCAACTAACAAATAATGGCACTGGTATGAAATCAAAATGGTTAAAGTATGTTCTCATAGTTGTTGTCGGCTTACCGGCCGCTGCTATTGCCTTACTTTTAATTTATGATGCATTTCAGCCCGAATATACTAAGCGGCCAATTTCCCATACCGAGTTAACTTCGGAAAATATAAAATTTTTAGAAATGAATGGCTTGCTGGAAAATCATGAAAGAATCTTTTTGTTTTTTTCACTCACCGATATCGAAAAAGAAGGTGTTTTCTTTTCTGATATCAAAGCCACCATTTATGATATTCCTAAAGAAAAAAAGCCAATTGTCCAAAATGCCCCTTATGAAGAAATTAAAAATATTGAACATATTAGACCAGAAAATATGATTACGAGTTACCCAAAGATCATTATTCAATTAAAAAATGGGGCAATTTGCAAATTCGAAATACATGGCGGAGAGGATATTGATAGAGTCTTTTATGAATCATTGAAATCGGAATGGCATAGAAGAAATAAGAGTTGACAACTTTTTACGTAGTCATGCGATCATGTGTATCGGGGTCAGGCCTGCAAGGTTTACATGCCTTTTTTAAGCAATCCCATAAGCCTGGTATTGAGCAGTCCGGAGAAAGGCCATAGGTGCGACCATGTACAAGAAGCTGCTTTTCACTATCATTACTGCTTTCATGCTAAATGCATGTGCGCAGACAACACCGAAAGAAGACTCAAAACAGTTTTATTTTTGCGCAATCGTTTTCGGCTACCAGGTTTCACCGGAAGGGGTTCTGGAGGCTTTTGAGGTCAATCCTCCGCATGAATGTGGAGGCGGTAGAGAGCCTATAGAGGTCGGTGATGCGTGGTATAAATCCGCTTGCGCATTCTTTTCAACTCACAAACATAAGCCTACCTATCTGGAAACTGAAGAACCAAAAATGAAGTGGTCGGTCCTTTTGATTAATCCAAACCGGCCCGATGTCATTTACCCGACCAGGACTGCCGGCTCATCTGAAAAAGATCCTGTTGTTTACGTGCGTGATTCGATTTTAACTGAAAATAGCAAGGTCCACGCATGTGAGAATATCACCAAGAAATCGTTGGAATAGACCTCCCCTGAAAAACAACAGGTTCACATCTTAAACATGAGTATTTCAGAAACCAATTAATCAATTCTAATTAATTTCATAAATTCAAATAATGCCCCCCCCCTAAGAGGTGCCATTTGAAATGGTGTAAGCAGGCCAGTGCTGAACCGATTAGCGTAGACGGTAGCTGGAATGGGTTATGGGGTCAGGGTTTTAACCCTGAACGGGGAACCCTTTACGGATTTGGTTCATAGTTAGCTACATAAAAATCATCGATCAGTCCCTGTGCTTTTAGGGACTGCCCGTAGGCCCGGGCGGCGGCCTTGTCGGGAAAGTGCGATACCCGGACCTGGTACCAGCGCTTGTTCCGGCGGGTTGTTTCTATCCAGAACGCATCCAGGCCGAGGGTTTTCAGGTGGGCCACATATTTCTCCGCGTGCTTTTTCTTCAGATAGGCGGCCACCTGGAGGGTGAACCGGTCGGTCACCACCTTTTTTACCGGAGCCGCGGCCTGGCCGGGTGGCCGGGGGCGGACCAGGTAGCTCACCGTATTGATGATCAGGACAACAACAGCTGCCGTAAGCAGGGCGATGGCAACCCAATTCAGGATCGGACGGGTCAGGGGAGACTGTTGTACCCGGGCGGTCAGGTTCCAGACCAGACCGTGCATTGTCCGCAGGGCTCCCACCAGCATGCCGGCGATACTGCTTAAAACGGACCACAGGGACTTGCCGGTCAACGCCTAAATCTTCTTGAATCCAGACTGGGAGATCGGCGTATCTAATGGTTTGGGCGGTGTAAATCCCACGCGCATCAAGGCCTGTTGTTCCGGTTCGACTTCTTTCAGATATTGATGCCCGACCATGAGCATGCGCCGGTTCCGGGATGATTCCGGTATCCAATGCACGCAGGCGGCAATCCCGTTGAGCAGTTCCTGGCCGGGCTCCTCTTCGGCTGCAGTCTGCAGGTACAACTGCAGGGCCCACTCATCAGCCCGCCCATTTTTCAGAAACAGCCGGGCGACATCATGGGCAATCGCCCGTCCTGCCTTTCCGCGGCCTCCGGTTGCCCGGCGGTAGGTCTGCAGAGCCGGGAAGTCCGAGCGATTCTCAGATAAATACAGCCGGGCCAGCAATTGCTGGATGACGCGATTGCCGGCCAGGGCTTCGCCAACTCCAGTCGCTGTGTCGTAAAAGCGAGGATCCAGGCCTTCGCCGGCACGGGCCTGCCGGAGCCAGCTCTCGGCGACTTCCGCATCGTCGGGGTGCGCCTGCAGGTAAAAGGCGATAAATGATTCCGAGGTGTGCTGTTTGTCGGTTTTGGCCAGGTAAAACCGTGTAAGGCGCGACGTCAATCGATCCGAGGCCAGCTTTTTAGCGCGGGGTGATATAAGAAAGCTGTCGAAAATTGCCAGCGCTTTTTCATAGGCGGCACCAGCGGCTTCCATGCTGCCCACACGTTCCCAGGCAACCGCTTCATCTATGTGCCGATCGGCCAATAATAGTCCCAGCCGCTTTAAAAACCAGCCGAGAATAAGAAAGACAAAGATTACCAGGACTGTCGCCGGGACAGGCACCCACGCCGGATCCAGACCGAAATCGAAGGCTGGCAGCAGCCACAGACCAATGAGCCCGCCGATCAATACGGTGCCCCAGATCCGAAAAGCGAAATGTTTCAAGGTGTGTGCCAACTCAGTGATTCTCCATTTCCCATGGTTGCGTTCCGGGTGCCGGGACCAACTGCTGATCACCCTTGAGAGCAACACGTAACGGGCCCTGGGTGATCGACCCGGCCTTGTTTCCGGTAATGGGATCCGCCTGCTCAAGATGAATATCGGGCGGAATCGTGAATTTGCGCGGTGGTTCCCCGGAGGTGGCCTGGATCATAAACTCGGACCATATAGGAGCTGCTCCGCGACCGCCGGTGATACCGGGCCCGTCTTTGTCCCACAGCCCCTTTTCCTTGTCGAATCCCACCCAGACGGCCGTGCTCAGGGTAGGGGTAAAGCCGGTGAACCAGGCATCGCGGAAATTATTGGTGGTGCCTGTTTTGCCGGCTGCCGGGAGATTAAATCCCATGCGCCGGGTGATGGCCCCGGTCCCTTGATCGATAACACCCTGAAGCATGTCCACCACCTGGTAGGTCAGGCCGCGGTCCAGAGTACGTTTGCCGCTGACGATATGTTCTTCCAGGACACGCCCCATGGCGTCTTCCACACGGCTGACCATGAAAGGGCGGTTACGAATGCCGCCGGTCGCGAAGGTGGCAAAGGCTGCGGCCATTTCTAGCGGGGTAACCTCTGAAGATCCCAGGGCAACCGAGTAGACCTTGTTCAGCGGACTTTGGATTCCGCATCGGCGGGCCACCTCGATAACCGCATCCGGTCCGGTTTCGGCCACCAGCTGGGCCGCAACCGTATTGACCGATTTCATCAGTGCCTTCTTCAATATCATCGGTCCGGCATGCTGCCGGCCGAAATTACGCGGGGTCCAGTCTACGGCCCCTTTCACCGGAATGGTGACTGCTTGATCGATCACTACGGCTGCCGGAGACAGCTCCAGTTTTTCCAGGGCACTGTAGTAAAGAAACGGTTTGAATCCGGAGCCGGGCTGGCGCCTTCCCTGGACAGCCCGGTTATATTCGCTTTCAGCGTAGCTGCGGCCGCCCACCCTTGCCCGTACGGCTCCGGTGGTAGCCTCAACGGCGACCAGCGCGGCCTGGGGGCGATCGGCCTCGTCAGCAGGATGACTGCCCAGCAGCCCCATACGCTGCTCCAGGGATGCCAGGCCCTTTTTGACGGCCATTTTTGCGGCGGTTTGCAGCCGGGGTTCAAGGGTTGTGAACACCTGCAAACCGCCGTGATGAATGACCTCGGGCCCGTAACGCTCTTCGAGTCGCCGGAGGACTGCGTCCAGGAAATAACTGCCGGTGCGGGCGCCGGCCGTTCTTTCTACCAGAACCGGCGCATCCTGGTATGCACCCAGGGCGTCCTGGCGGGTGATATAGCCGACCGCCACCATGCGGTTCAAAACCACCCGCTGCCGTTTCCGGGCCCGCAGGTAATAGCGATAGGGGTTGTATCGGGTCGGCGATTTAGGCAGGCCCGCCAGCAGGGCGGATTCGGAGAGCGTGAGGGTCGCGGCCGGTTTGCCGAAGTATTTGCGGGCGGCCTGTTCGATGCCGTGAGCACCAATGCCAAAGGGGATCTGGTTGACGTAAGCTTCCAGGATATCCCGTTTGCTGTACTGGGACTCAATCTGCAGGGCTACCATCAGTTCGTGAAACTTGCGCTTGTAAGTCCTTTCGAAGCTGAAAAAGAGGTTTTTGGCCAGTTGCTGGGTAATGGTTGAGGCGCCCTGAATCCGTCCCGGTTCAAACAGGGTGATATACAGGGCTTTCAGAGTGCGCAGCTTGTTGATGCCCTGGTGGTCCCAGAAGCGGTGGTCCTCGGTGGCTATCACCGCCCGGACGAAATGGTGCGACACGCGGTTCAAAGGAACTGCCTCGCGGCCACCCAGGACCATAATGCGCTCTCCCGAGGCCGCGTAAACTTCTGTCGGCGGTGTTTCAATGATCCGGCTCAAGGGGTCCGGCACACGCGGCAGATCTTTGAGGGCCACGAAGAACAAACCCATGATGACCAGGGCCGCACAGCCGGCCAGGCCCAAACCCAGGTAGATAAAAGAGGCCAAGTAGCGAAGTAGTTTAGCCGCAGGTGTCATCGCAGGCGCAGGTCCCTCAAGAAGTCCGAAAGCGTTTCCGGTGCCTGCGGCTTGCCGTCCAAAACGGAGCGCAGGTGCCAGACCGCCCATTCCTGTCCCTGAAGCCGCACCACTTCCTGGCGGGTGCCGGCATCGATTTCAAACCCGAGTTCGATATATCCCGAACCGGCCTCGTCGGAAATTCCCACCTGCCGAATCAGGCCGGGCAGGGACAGCAGTTTCTCCGGGTGCGGTAAAGCCGCTTTGCGGATATCGACAGGAAGTTCCGCCAGGACTTTGAAAAAGTGGTCGCCCGGATAAATGCGATCCTTGAACTGGGGCAGATCGGCCAGGGTCGTTGCCGTTAAGACATGTTTGCGGTCCGCGTAAAGCAGTAGTTCGGCTGAAACCGCCATCTGTTTCAAAACGCGGTTTTCGGCGTCCAGCAAATAGACTGTCAGCTGGGCATCATTTTTTTCGAAATAGGTCCGGTCCCAGGCGGCTTCACTGAAAAGGGCCAGCAGCTCTACCGGTGTGGCAATTTCGCGGGCGATCTCAACTGGAAGTTTAAGGTAGAGGCGTTTGAAATGGTCCGGGCTCAACATGGTCCCCTGGCCCTCCGGTATCCGTTCGGCCAGTTGTTTGAATGACTCTGCTTCCAGCGCATCACGGCGGCTGGCCTGGCGGTCGGTGACGATTTGTTCCAGTACTTTGCGGGCGGTGGTGGCCTGGTGACCCTTTTCCCAGATGGCGCCGATCTGGGGGCGGCTGTCGTTGGTGGTTGCCAGGTAGGCGCCAACAGCTTGCTCAATCCAGTCGAACCGCAACTCGGAAACCGCCAGCAGGACCACCAGCAAACTGCAGATGATGGTCTGGAGGCCGAACAGGCGTTTCAGCCATTGACCGATGGTATTGGGTTGGGCCCAGTCTTGCATGGCTTGAAATTACACATAAATTCGGATTGTTGCAATAATAATCATCGCGGAGATTTATCGAAATCGGGATCGGGATAGAAATCGTTATTGAAAAGGTTCTCGGGTTTACCTTCTCAAAGTCGATTTCGATCCCGATTTAGATAGCGATCTCGATGTAGCCCGCAGTTCTAGCTGCGGGAAAAGGGTGCCCAGTACCATCTTTTTATGCGGGAATAACCTGTGGCAAACCAAGCCTTTGAGTCTTCAATGAGGGCATACAGGGTCGGCACCACAACCAGGGTCAGGATGGTGGCCACCATCAGGCCGAAAATGACGACGATGGACATGGAGCGCCACCACTGGGTCGACTCGCTGGCCCAGGAAATGGCCATCACGTGAAAGTCATAACTGACACCGGTTACCATGGGGATCAGGCCCAGTACGGTGGTCACCGCGGTGAGCAGGACCGGCCGCAGACGGGTGGCCCCGGCGGACACAACCGCTTCATTGAGACTCAGGCCCTGCCTGCGCAGCTTGTTGGTGTAATCGATCAGGACGATGGCGTTGTTGACCACCACCCCGGCCAATGAGATCACCCCGACCCCCGACATGATGATGCCGAAGGGCGATTTGATGACGAAAAGTCCGAGAAAGGCGCCGCCCAGGGAAAGGATGACCGAGGTGAGAATGATCAGAGGCTGGGCCACCGAATTGAACAGGGTCACCAAGATCAGGAAAATGAGAAAGATGGCCACCACAAAGGCCCGGGTCAGGAAATCCTGAGAATCCTGCTGCTCTTCATTTTCACCGGTGAACTTAAGCTGGTATCCTGGCGGCAGCGGCAACTCGTCCACCAAAGCCTCGGCCTGGATCCGGGCCACGGCGCCGGGGATTTTAGTTTCATCCACATTGGCTTTGACGGTGACCACCCGCTCATGGTTGATCCGCACGATGTCGCCCACACTGCCGGTGTATTCGATGGTTGCTAGGGTCGTGAGCGGGACAATCTGTCCCGATACAGTGGGGATCATCAGGCTGTTGAGTACATCTGTGACCCGGCGGTCCGCTTCGCCCAGCGTAACCGTGATGTCGTAATCCTCGTCGCCTTCATAATAGGTGGTGACGTCCAGGCCATTGTAGGCGGTTTTCAGGGCCGCGCCGATGTTGCTGGTAGAAAAACCGAAAAGGGCCGCTTTCTGGCGGTCGATGCGCACCCGGACGGACGGCAGGCCCTGGACATAGTCATCACGGACATCCTCGACATGCGGGATGCGGGATACGATGTGGCGCACCTTTTCCGCGATCAATCCCAGGCGCTCAAAGTCATCCCCTGAAATTTCAATATTGATGGGGGCTCCGGTGGGCGGTCCTTCTTCCCGCTCGTCGACTGTGATGCGGGCGCCGGCTATGGTGCGGACACGGTTGCGCAACAGTTCTACATCCGCAGCCGTGGGAGACTTGCGGTCCTTGTAGTCGACAAACTGGATGCCGATGTGATTGGGCTTGTTGGAATCGAACGAGAAACCGCCCCCGGCCTGGTCGACCTTGGCGTATACATGTTCGATATTGTTGATATCGCCAGGGGCCGTGAATTTCGTACCGTCCTTTTTGCGGTGTACCTGGGGGCGATAGGCTTCGCTATAGGTTCCCGGTTTCAAGGCGGGGTCGCCCTGCGGATCGGCGAGAATGGCCAATTCGGTCTGGCGGACGACATTGTCCATATAGTCCAGATCAGCGCCTTCGGGCGGATCGATGTTGACGTACACGCTTTTGGGATCAATGGCCGGAAAGAACTCCACCGGTTTTTCCAGTCCGATGCCCAGCATCCAGGTCTGGACCAGAATCACCAGAACCGCGAAGGACATGGCCAGTACGGCGAATTTATGCTTGAGGGCGCCTCGCAGCAACCGGGCATAGGTCGTCAGGACCGGCCCCTGGATGCGGATCGGTTTCTCAATGGCGCGCTGCGCCTTGTCTGCATCGGCCGGCTGTTTACGAGCAGGCGCACCTTTCAGTCTCACGAAAATCGCACACAGGGCCGGGTTGACCACCATAGCCACGAACAGACTGGAAAACAGGGTGACAATTAGCGTAATGGGCAGGTACTTCATGAATTCGCCCATAATGCCCGGCCAGAAGATCATTGGAAAAAAGGCGGCCAGCGTGGTCATGGTCGAACCGATGACCGGCCAGGCAACCTCACCGGTGGCCTTCATGGCCGCTTCGATGCGGCCGGCGCCCTGCTCCAGGTAACGGTAGATGTTCTCGACAATGACGATGGCGTTGTCGACCAGCATACCCAGGGCCAGGGTCAACGAGAAGAGAACCACCATGTTGAGCGTGATGTCCATGGCCTGCAGGATCGCAAAGGAAAGCAGCATCGAAAACGGAATCGCCAGGCTGACCAGGATGGCGTTGCGGAAACCCAGAACGAAGAACAGGACCACAATCACCAGCAGCAGGCCGGAAACGATATTGTTTTCCAGGTCGGCCACCATCAGGCGGATGTCCTTGGCCTGGTCCATCAGTTTCGTAATCTGGGTGTCCCGCGGCCAGGTTTCACTGGCCCGGGCAATCACATCGTCGATCCGGTCGGATATCTGAATGATGTTTTCGCCCACGCGCTTTTTGACCGACACATTGACGGACTCGACCCCATCCAGACGAGAACGGCTGGTTTCATCTTTGAGACCGTCTACGACCCGGGCCACATCCTTCAGGTAAATCGGCATCCCGTTGTGGGTCGCCACGATCAGGCCCAGGATCTCTTCCGGGGTTTCAAATTCTCCCGGCACCCGCAGCTGGTAGCGGCCCTGGCCTAGGGTGATGGCACCTCCGGAGGTATTCTGGTTTTCACTGGCCACAACCTGCTGCAGGGCGGTGATCGGGATGCGGTAGTAGGCCAGCTTGTCGGCATCCACTTCTACCCGGATCTCCCGGTCACGGCCTCCGGTAACGACGACTTCAAGAACGCCGGGGATGGCTTCGATGTCGTCTTTCAGGTCGTCGGCAATTTTCTTCAGGCAGCGCGGGCCGCAGTTGCCTGACAGCGAATACACCACGATGGGTATTTCCGAGAAGTTGACTTCGTAGACGGAAGGGTCATTTTCCAGGTCGGTGGGCAGATCCTGCTTGGCCTCGTCCACCTTGTCTTTAACCTTGGTCAGCACCTCGTCGATGTCGGTGCCCGGGATGAATTCGATGTCGATCTGAGATTGGCCTTCAGAGCTGACCGATTTGATTTTCTTGACCCGGTCCAGCCCCTTGAGCTTTTTTTCAATTTTAATGGTGATACTGGTTTCAATGTCCGCGGCGGAGACCCCACGGTAATCGGTGCTCACAAAGACGTGCGGGATCGTAATGTCCGGGGAGCTTTCCCGCGGCAGTTGCACGTAGCTGTATATGCCGATGACCAGGATAATGATCGCCAGCACCACGACGCTGATCCGGTTTTTAACGGCGGTATCGGAAACAATCACAGGGCCAGATCTCCTATATCGCGGATAGTGCGGGTTACGTTGACCTTTTCGCCGTCGTCGATCTGGCGCTGACCGACCACGATGACCTGGTCGCCGGGTTTTAGCCCTGTGCTGATCTCAACCTGCCAGCCATCCAGTATACCGGTTTCGACCGGGGTGAATTGAGCGAGGCCGTCGCGGACGATATACAGTGCGTCCATGCCGCGGCGATTGATGAGGGAATACAGGGGAACGCCCAACCCGTCGGGCACTTCGGTTTTGATGATTTCCACCCGGGTAAACATGTCGGGCAGGATTTCATTGTGCGGGTTTTCGACGGCAATCTCGAGGTTATAGAGCCGGGCGAAATTGTCTGAGTTCTGATAGAGATAGTGACGGGTTCCCGAGAAATTACGACCGCCGAGGGCGTCAATCTTCACAGTGAAGTTTTCCAGGCGGCGCACTTTGTCTACATCCGATTCCGGAATGCCGACCTCGATTTTGACGCGGTCCATCTGGAGCACTTCAGCGACCGGATCACCGATGGCCAGGTACTGGCCGGCCTCGATATGGAAACGATTCACCACGCCGTCGAACGGGGCCCGGATGGCACACCGCTCCAGGGCCAGGGCGGCGTTGTCCATGGCCGCCTTGCTGGTCCGGGACTGGGCGATGATGTCATCGACCTGGGACTGGGTGCCCACCTTCTGCTTGTATAGCGTCTCAATCCGTTTTCGGTTGGCTGAAGCTACCCGGTATGCCGCTTTGGCCGAAGCCAGTGCATTCTCATAATCGCGTTCGTCTATCCGGGCCAGAATGTCGCCTTTTTGTACCCTTTGACCTTCGCTCACCCGTTTTTCGATAATCTTACCGTTTACCTCGGCTACGACGTTCAGTGCTTTCCAGGGCTTCACCGTACCCGGCAGGCTGAGTCGTTCCCGCAGGGGGGCTGGAACCATTTCCAGGGTAATGACATTGGCGGGCGGACGCTCGTTGCGCAGGCCGGCCATGGCCTTTTCCTTGATGACTTCGCCTTCACTCCGGATCTGGCCGGAAAGGATAAAAATCACACCGACCAGCAAAATGACGATGCCGGTGGGGAGAAGTCCCCAGAGGCGTTTCAAAAGTGGGCGGCGGGCATTAACCGGTTTTAAGTCGCTCTGTTGTTCTGCCATGATGTTCAATTCCGTATTGTCTGTTATCCGTGTCATCGATCAACAGCGGGATCATGTTTTCCAGGAACAGGGCGATCTGCTCCCGGACATTTATGTAGCCGACTTCAATCAGGCCGTGCATGAGGATGCCGTCTAGAAAGGCCATGAAGTTGATACAGATTTTTTCGGCATTGCGGGCGATGTCCGGCCTGAGTTGGCCGCGGGATACACCGTCCAGCAGGTAATCCACCATAACGCGGACGATGCGCTGGTGCAGTTCGCGAATCAGGTGGGGACGGTCGAAAAAAATACCGCCCTGCAAACAGGTTTGGGCAATGACCTCCAGGAACATGCGGGTACCCTTCTGGTCTTCCTGGCAGCTTTCCAGGGACAGTTCGGCGATGAGGGCCAGCCGTTTGATCGGATCGCTTGTCTCCAGGCCGCTGGCTTTGAGATCATCAATCCAATCTGTGGCCCCTTCCATAATGGCGGCCAGGAACAGGTCTTCCTTGGTTTTGTAATATTCATACACCGTGCTTTTTCCGATGCCCGCTTCTTGGGCGATCTGTTCGATGCTGGCCAGGGCGTAGCCGCTGGTCGAAAAGACAGCCAGGGCGGCCTGGGCAATCTCTTTGGCACGGATGGTTTTCTTGTCCGGCATTGCGTTTTTCTCCGGTTTAATAAGGGTTCGCGCCGACGAATACTCTTTTCCGAACGGCGAGTCGAAAATAATGGCGGTTTTAGGCTTTGTCAAGCCCTATAATTTTTAGTTAAAAAATACTTAAAAAGCGGTAGTTTAAAATATTAAGCCGTGGCAGGGGGTTGCGGGTACCCGACCCGCGGGTCGGGAAAAATTGTTACATATTGTTATAAAAAATAACAATTTTCTAACAAAACTGTTCGGAAAGGGAGACAGGTTGACCTTTTCATCCTAAGCGATGGCTTTAACTGCCTTCTAATTGTGTATCTGATAACTGCAAAGCCCCATGGGTTTCCCATGCGCGGCTATTGGTCTTGACACCCAAGCCCCCTTTCTCTTAAGGTCGGCTGAATATTATGCGCTGGAGCGGATATCATTTAATAAGGAGCTAATTTATGGCTGACATGACTTTTTACGGAGCGGTAAGAGAAGTTACCGGTTCCATGCACATGCTGTCTATCGGTGAGCAGAAGATCCTGTTCGATTGCGGCATGTACCAGGGCCGCCGGAAAGAGGCTGCCGAAAAGAACCGCCACATGCCGTTCGATCCGACTCAGATTTCGACCGTGATCTTATCCCACGCCCACATTGACCATTCCGGACGTTTGCCGCTGTTAACGTCTAAAAAATTCAACGGGCGTATCCTATGTACCCGGGCGACGGCCGATGCCTGCCGCTACCTGTTGATGGATTCGGCCCATATTCAAGAGTCTGATGCATTGTACCTGAACTATAAACTGGTGCGGAACGCCCTGTCGCAAAAAGGTAATCAGGGCGGCAACCGCAAGGCCAATAAAAAGATATTGAAAGAACTCAAGCGCGGCGGTCGCCGGATAGACTTCGATCGGGTGGCGCAGCTGGTAAAGAAGATGAACATTGACGGCATCGAACCGCTCTATACCAAGGTGGATGCCGGAGACGCCCTGGAATTTATCGAAGGTTATCCGTATCGTCATGAAATTTCCCTGGGGGTGAATGCTACCTGTAAGCTCTATGAAGCCGGTCATATCCTGGGTTCCTCGGTGGCAATGGTCAAATTTCAGGATAACGGCCAGGCGAAAACGATTTGTTATACTGGCGATATCGGTCGCTACGACAAACCGATTCTGCGTGACCCGTCGAAACACTTCAACGGCGAAGAGGTGGATCTGCTGCTCATGGAAAGCACCTACGGCAACCGCTTTCATGATGCAGTCGTAGACTTAAATCCCCGCCTGCAGGAAGTGCTTACGGAGACTTTCGAAAGAGGCGGTACGGTTATCATCCCCTCATTTGCCTACGGGCGGACCCAGGAACTGCTGTATGTTATCCATGAGCTCTACAATGAGGGAGCCGTCCAGCAAGTGCCGGTCTATGTGGACAGCCCGCTGGCTACCAATATCACCAAGGTCTTCGGCGAACATCCCGAAGTGTACGATGATGAAACACATGATACCTTCCTGGAGAAGGGGATGAACCCGTTTACTTTCAGCAGATGAATTTCGTTGGCTCGGTGGAAGAATCCATGGCCCTCAACCGCGACGAGAATCCACATATCGTCATTTCTGCTTCGGGCATGTGCGAGGCAGGCCGGGTGCTGCACTACCTACGTCACAAAATTCACAATCCGAAGCACACCATCCTGGTGGTCGGTTACATGGCCCAGCATACGCTGGGGCGGCGCATCCTCGAACTCGGCACCGAATATGAAGAATCCGGCCGTAGCGGGCATCCGCCGCTGGTGGAATTTCTCAACAAGGAATATCCCCTGGCCGCCCGGGTCGTCAAAATCGGCGGCTTTTCCGCCCATGCCGACCGGGATGAAATGACCCGCTTTCTGCAAGAGTCAGGTCTTTCCATCAAGAAAATTGCCGTGGTCCACGGGGAAGAGGACCAGTCCCTTGCTTTTGCCGAGCATCTGAACAGCGTAGGGTACAACGCCTTCGTTCCCACGGTGGGCGAAACGGTATCCATATAATTTGAAAATGGAGACGCTCAGGGGCAGGCTTCAAAAACTGGTTGCGGAAATACAGACCAAAGGCCGCCCGGCCAGGACGGAGCTCGCGGCCGCGGTGGCCGACATCCGGCAGTGGAAAGCAGACCGAGCTCTGCCCGGACTTTGGCCGGACCCGCCCCGCATGGTAACCGCGACCCTGGACGATGCCATGGGGCACGGTCTCGACCTCATCCACCAATATGCTGAAGTTGCCGGGATGCAGGTAAGCCACCTGGGGCTGCTGCAAGCCCCGGGTGCAATCTCGTCTGCCTGCCGGGATTTAAACCCACTGCTTCTGGGCCTGACCGTTCTGCAATTCGATACCGAAGAGGATCTGGCCTATATCGCCCGCAACATTCCGGCGGCAACCAGAATTGTGGCAGGCGGACCGGTGTTCAGAGCCGATGCGAATCTTGCCCGGCGGGCCGGTATCCATCGGGTGGCGGTAGATGCAGCCGACTTCCTGAGCTTTCTTTTGAGTTTGTAGCCGGGCTGTCTGTTAGGAGAATACGTTTTTGGAAGACAACCAGTTTACCAAGATCCGCGAACCGGGTCTGGCCGCCATTCTATCCATGGCCGGTCTTTGCGTCCTTTTTGGGGCCAACTCGGTAGCGATCAAGACAAGCCTGGCCGGGTTTGGGCCCTTTACGGTTGCTGGCGTCCGATTTTCAATTGCCGCAGTAGTCATCGCCCTCTGGGCCAGGATCACCCGGCGGCCGTTCAAGGTCAGCATCCGGCAATGGATGCATCTGGGAGCACTCTCTGCCATTTTCCTGGTTCAGTTGTCCCTGTTCTACCATGGCCTGTCCTTAACCCATGCGTCCCGGGGTATCCTGATCGTCAACTTCCAGCCTTTTGTGGTGCTTATCCTGGCGCATTTTTTCATTGTTGGTGACGCCATTACCCCGAAGAAGGTGACCGGCCTGATCCTCGGGTTTTCCGGCGTACTTTGCGTACTTCTGGACACCAGCGCCATGGCTGCCAATCTGCGGACCGGGGATGTGATTATCTTTGCCGCCACAGTCCTGTGGGGCATCAATACCGTCTATGTCAAGCGCATCATATCCGGGTTCCGGGCCTTTCACGTGGTCCTCTACCCCATGGTTTTTTCGGCGCCTTTCTTTCTGTTCGCCGGTATGCTCTGGGACCCGGAGCCGATTGGACATATTACCCCGGCGGTTGCGGCGGCCCTATTCTACCAGTCATTCGTGACAGCCGCTTTCGGCTTTGTGGCCTGGAGTTTTTTCCTGAAAATCTACGGGGCGGTCACCACGCAGTCGTTTACGTTCATCATGCCCATATCAGGCGTACTGCTGGGCGGGCTGATCCTCGGAGAACCGTTGACCGGTAATATCCTGGTTGCCATGGTATTAATCGTGACCGGTATCGTGGTAGTCAATTTCAGGCGCAAGAGGGTGATACCGGCTGTGCAAATCAGTCGAAACATCTGAAGCCGTCTTAAAAATGCCTTTTGGCTCAATCTCTGCGTTGGGCGCGAGGCGCCAATCCTCGAAATACTGCGTGTATTCCTCCGGTTGGCACCTCACGTCCGCCTTGACCTTGAGCCAAAATTCAGTTTTAAGACGGCTTCAGGGATAATTAGATAGGTGAATTCTAAATACGTAGGTGTTAGAATTATATCTTAAAACACACCGGAAGGTGTCCATGAAGATTCTCCATATCCTCAGTCAACGTCCCGAGGCGACCGGGAGCGGGATATATATCCAGGCGATGCTGCGCGAGGCCGCCAGACAAGGGCACAGCAATTTTCTTGTGGCCGGAATTCCCGACGACCAGCCGCCGGACCCGGAGCTTCTGTCGGGTGCCCGTTTCCGTTTCGTGCGGTTTCAGACCGAGAACCTGTCGTTTAAAGTGGTGGGTATGAGTGATGTAATGCCTTACGACTCCACCCGGTTTTGCGACATGGATGAACCGATGGTCGCTAGCTACGAGAGGGCATTCGAGAAGGTGCTGGCCGCGGTAGTTCCGGATTTTCAGCCAGACATTATCCACTGCAATCACCTGTGGCTGGTGACCGCCCTTGTGCGGCGGCTTTATCCCGACACCCCGACTGTATCTCTCTGCCACGGGTCGGATTTGCGCCAGTTTCGGACTTGTCCTCACCTGGCAAAGCGGGTTCAACCGGCATGTGCCGATCTCAGTGCCATCCTGGCTTTGAGCCGGGAACAGAAAGAACAGATCGTCGATCTTTATAGGGCGGACCAGGCGAATGTCCACATCGTAGGGGCCGGTTACAACGAGGCTGTGTTTGAGCCGGCGAACAAATCAAAATCCGTTGTGAACCTGGCCTATGCCGGGAAGTTGAGTCGGGCCAAGGGGGTCCCCTGGTTTTTAAAGGCTCTGGCCGGCCTGCCGGAAGAGAATTGGCATTTGCACCTGGTGGGCGGCGGCAGCGGGCCGGAGAAGGCCGAGTGTTTAGAGTTGGCAGAGAAGTTGGGGGAGCAGCGGGTGACCCGTTACGGTCCCATGCCTCAGGCGGAGTTGGCCGACATATTCAGGCAGGCACACATCTTCGTGCTGCCCTCCCTGTACGAGGGCCTGCCGCTGGTGCTCCTCGAGGCCCTGGCCTGTGGATGCCGTCTGGTAGCTACTGATCTGCCCGGGGTGCAGGAAGTACTGGGCGGGATTGCAAATGAGTGGCTCGAACGGGTAGATTTATCTCGTTTGGAGAAGGTGGATTCTCCCTTGACCGAGGATGAATTATTGTTTGAGCAGAATCTCAAAAGGGCCCTGGAAACGCAGATTTCAAGAGCAGCCAGGAACCCGGAGCCGGATCTTGAGCCGGTTCAGCCGTTACTGGAAGCTTTTACGTGGAAGGGCGTTTTTGAGAAGGTTGAAAAAGTTTATGACCGTTGCATTGCTTGAGCGACACAATCCCATTCAAGGTTGCCCGATTTTTCTGAATTATCCTGTTAAAACGTTTCGTTCATTTTCTTTCGCAAGAAAGAAAACGAACCAAAAGAAAACGCCCGTGATACGCGGCTCTGCGGGCTGCCCTGCGCTTCTCGGAAAGTGCGCGCTCAGCACAACTCGCTGCGCCCAGACACGCACTTCGCTCCTTCGCCCTTTCCTGCGATGCTCGGCGCGTTCCAAAGGGGTATGATCAAACCAGCAGACTCGGCGACCTTATTGGTATAGAAGACTTGAGGGTTAACTCAGATACGTATTTTAGTTTAAGGTCAAGGCGGCCGTGAATATTAATCCAGAGAAATACAATATATATTTCGAGGATTTGATATTTGCGACCAACGCTGAGATTGGGCTAAAAGGCGTGTCTGAGATAGGCTCTAACAGGTAAGGTGAAAGCAAGCCCCCACTTTACTGGAGGGACTGAGTTCATTGAAACGCTTTAAGGCTTGGCTGCTGGGGGCACTTACCATTTTGATGCCCTTCTCGTTTAGGATTTTCTCGATCCCGTGTTCCGGTTTTAGCTGGCCACTGGCTCCTGTGCCTACCACGATTACATCGGGCTTAGATGCGATCAAGGCTTCTATATCGGACTGCGTCATGACGTGCCCGCTCTGGCGCCACCAGCCATCCACAATTTTCCCGTCCGGATAGATAATCAAATCAGACGTGTAGCGCCGGCCGTCTATGACGATGTTTCCGAAATGATATGATTCGATAACCATTGTCTGACCCCCTAAAAATGGTTTCTGGCGAACTTATAAATACTATATGGACGGTGTAATCATAGTTCAAGTGTCTGAATAATGTCCTTACTGCCAGATGAAAGTTTAGCTTGGAAATTTAAATGAAGATTCATACGATGTGCTATCTATAGAATATTGAGCCGGGTCCTTCTCACGGTAACATCGTTTTTCCAGTTGGAGTGTTACAACCTCTGAACGCATAATCAGAACCTGAAGGGAGGCGCAGGTGCCCCAAAAAAAACTCCTGATAACAGGTGCAAGCGGGTTGTTGGGTTATGCCCTCTGTCTTCAGGCTGAGCATGCCTACAATGTTTACGGGACCTGCTTTCAGAATGAAGTCATGGTGCCGGGCGTTGCCCCGATAAGGCTCGACCTCGCTGATGCCAGGCAGATTGCGCTAATCTTTAAAGAGATCAAGCCTGAGGCAGTCATCCATGCCGCGGCCTTCTCGAGCCCCAATGACTGTGAGCAGCATCCGGAGAAAAGCAGGTTCATTAACTTGCAGGCAACCATCGAAATCGCCCAACTCTGCTCCGAACTGAACATCCCCCTGGTATTCACCTCATCGGATCTTGTTTTCAATGGCGAGGACGCCCCTTACCTTGAAGACAACCCTGTTTCACCGATTTGTGTTTACGGTGAACACAAAACTGCTGCCGAGAAAGCTATGCGCGAGATATATCCGGAAGCTACCATCTGCCGGATGCCTCTGATGTTAGGAGTCGCTCCCGGAGCTGATTCAGGTTTCCTGACTCATATGGTAAGAACCCTGCGCAATAAAGAGCGGTTGATACTGTTCACGGATGAATTCAGGACAGCCGTGGACACGAATAGTGCCGCTACCGGTCTGCTCATGGCGCTGAGACACCCTGGCGAATTGCTGCATTTGGGAGGGCGCCGCCGACTGTCCCGGTTTTCCATGGGATGCCTGGTTGCCGATGTGATCAAGGCGGATCATGGGTTACTGAAACCGATGCTGTCAAAGGACCTGCCAATGCCGGCTCCGCGTTCACTGGATGTATCGCTTTCAAGTGACCGTGCTTATGACTTGGGCTATGAACCCGAAGATCTGGTTAGCTATTTCGATAGGACGATCCCCAGGATTACCTATTGAATAATCAGTTGTTTACGCATATTAGTCTGGTAATCCCCCGCTATTTAGGCCGCCGCAGTGACCATCAGGCCTGTGACAAAAAATATTTCAGGCAACTGTCAGATTTTTAGAGGCGCTGTGACCGATGCGAAATAAATAGTAAAATAACCTACAAATGCCTTTACGGAACTGTGTCGGCGGTTGAGTTGATCCCACTCAAAGGCTTTAAGCCATGTACTCAGGGTGGGCAGCCACTGCATAACCAAAACATCTATAAGGGGGTACTATGCAGCTAGATATGCACTACTATGGCACTTATGCAATGGCTAGAAGGGCTGGGCTAAAGCCTGCTACCTGCAAAACTATCGCCACGGCGGCCCAGTTCGTTGATGACAATGCTGCCAAATCGCATATCGAATTCCAGGACGGTGGTCGTATCGATGCCGAAGCAACTGCGCATCATGTATCAGACGTGATCCGCAACCTGGATGCGGAAGACCAGCGGCAAGTTTGGGTGCCATTTCACTTTCTGCCTGGGAATCAGGGAAAAACATTCTCACAACGTTTGATCTGCCGGGAAGACAGTAAGATTGCAAAGGCTCTCGTTGATCACCACCTTGGATATGCCACACACCCGGCTGATGTCTGCCTGATAGGCGTCGCAGCCCATATCTATGCTGATACATTTTCGCACTGGGGCTTTTCGGGAGTGGGGTCCCGTTACAACAAGGTAGATAACGATAGTTTCAAATTCCATGGCGGACTCGATCCGGACATTGCCGATTATATCAAAAAGAAGGAAAAAGAATTTTTCAGGCGTTATGGTAAAGGGGGCGGTTTTATAGCTAATATCAAATCCTGGTTGGCCGAAACCGTTTCGGGCGCCTTGGGGCACGGTGCGGTGGCTACCTATCCGGACCGGCCATATCTAAAATGGAGTTTTGAATACGAATATCCCGAAAAAAAAACGGGTTCAGCGTAACAACCCGAAACATTTTTTGAAAGGCTGCGAAGCCCTCCACAGCATGTTTCTCCGGCTTGGCAAAAGAAATCCGGCACTTTCCGCCGGCGACGGGGTTGCCTTTGATAAACTTAGGGATACCGTCAAGGAAATTCTAAGCCATGAGGACAAGATGGAAGGTCGGATTGGCAAGTGGGTAAATTGCGCCCGTGGAGGAAAAATCAGGGGTAAGGCCTTTCAGATCCCGCCATACAAACCTGAAGTCTGGATGAAGGAATCCGCGACTCTAAACAGTAGTGAAGTATCCGTTGATGCCCTGAAGTCAAACCTTTACCGGTTTTACCAGGCCGCTTCTATTCACAGGCAATATGTGTTGCGTGAGCTGCTTCCTGAACATAGGTTGGTAGTGGCTTAAAGGTAGGTTCCGCAGTAAAACTACAATCTAAATCCCATTATATCAGCTAATAAAATGGCTATCTGAGTGTTGTTTGCCCAGCCTGAAAATCTCTGGACGCCAACACCCGTTGCAGATATTGGGCAAACAATACCTGTATGAATAGTCGTGGTCCAGCTAATATTTACCCTTTCTGATAAAATACCAGCAGCAGTTAAGGCAACCGGGTGCATGTATCCACCATATCCAATCTTCATTCCTTTATCAGCATCTGCCATGCTATCTAGAAGTTTGGCTCTCTCTTTTTGAGAAAGCCCAATTAACCCGAACTCGGTGGTCAAAAACTGAAGGTAAGCAGATCTATCCCCACTGTACCTATGTGATCCATTCAACGTGTCATCCACGGATACCCTGGTGTTAATAAGTGTGGATAGATTGAGCCTATAACCATGCGTATCGCGGCCAAGCCCCAGACCGCCGGTTTCATGATCGGCCAGAACCAAGATGAGTGTTTCATCAGTGTGCTTTAGGTAGAACTCGTGAGCTTCCTTTACAGCCTCGTCAAGTGCAAGGGTATCGTAGATTACACTGATGGGATCATTAGCATGGGCAGCATGGTCTATTCGACCGCCTTCAATCACCATAAAAAAGCCATCGGGGTCTTGCTGCAAGACTTCGATGCCTGACTCCAAGATCCTCGCCAGGGAAGGAACAGTTTTGTATTTGTGCCTTCTTTCGATCTCATAAGGCAGATGGGAATTGTCAAAGAGGGCTAATACTTTTTCCAGCTTAGTGATGTCTGCTTTGGTGAATTCTGTTGCCCCCTGCATGCCGATAAAGGTCCGGTACCCTTTTTTCTCAAACTTTCTGACAAGATCGATTTTATCCTTTCTTTTGGAATAGAGGTCATTGCCGCGAACATCTTTTAGCCTCGAGTTGGAGTTGGAAGGGATAAAATATCGAATCCCGCCTCCGGCCAGAAACTCAACGTCACTGGCCAAGAAATCCAAAGCAATCTCGGCCTCATTGTATCGGCTTATGTTATGCGCAACAAATGCTGCGGGCGTAGCATGGGTTAAACGGGTTGTGGTGATAATGCCGGTGGCCATGCCCTTGGCTTCGGCGGCATCGATGAGCGTTGTGACATTGTTGCCAACCGGGTCCTTGCCGATGACACCATTATTGGTTTTGACGCCTGAGGCCAGGGCCGTGCCGGCGGCGGCTAAATCCGTGATGAGAGAATCGGCCGAGTGGGTCGTTATGACCCCGGTCACATCCAAGGAGTTCATGACAAGTTTGCGGGTCGGGTCCTTTTCTCTTTCCTTGAGAAAAAGTTCAGCTAACTGCCGATGGGAAAATCCCATGCCGTCTCCTATGAAATAGAATACGTACTTTGGTTTGCCGGCATGAGCTGCGGAGGAGATGAGTATTACCAACAAGAAAACGCTGATTATCTTTCGAATTGCTTTCATTGGGTGACCTTTGAATATAGGGTTTCTATAAAACAGATTAACGCTTTTGGCGATATAATCAACCCTTTGCAAATAAAAAGACTTTATTGCAATATCACCATCTTAGCTTGCTTGCACACTAAATTTGCGTTAGAGTTTCTTATGCTTCTGGTAAATGTAAAGCTTAGCTAAAATTCCCAACTGCGCCTAAAATTCACCACATAGTTGTGAGGTAATCCCATGGAAAAAGAGATTCAACAGGCTCAAGCGATATACAACATGATAGTCAAATTCTTTGTTACCTACAGCTTCCAAATCCTCGGGGCACTTATTATCCTTGTGCTGGGTATCCTGGTCGGCCGGAAAGTCGGCGATATCGTTTTGAAGTTGTGCGAGAAAAAGGAGCTGGATGTAACCCTCAGCCGGTTTGCCTCCAGTGCCGCCAAGTTGACCATCATCGTCATGGCCGCGGTTATTGCCCTGGGTAAAGTAGGCATCAGCGTGACTCCTTTTGTGGCCGCTATCGGTGCTCTCGGTCTGGGTGCCGGCTTGGCCATGCAGGGGCTGCTGTCCAACTACGGTGCGGGGTTCAACATCATCCTGACGCGCCCGTTCGTGGTGGGCGACACCATCCAGGTCAAGGGGGTTGCCGGTTTGGTGAAAGAGGTGCACCTGGCCTATACGCTGCTGGCCGATGAGGACGATGTTGAAATCGCGATTCCCAATAAGCATATTATTGGCGAGATTATTCACAATTCCAAAGCGGATACCCTGGCCGAGGAGACCGTCGGAATATCTTATGACAGTGATCCCGACAAGGCCATTGCGGTGATTCAAAAGGCCCTGTCTGATACCGACGGGGTAAGTACGGAAAAACCGCCCCAGGTCGGGATCGAGGATTTCGCCGACAGCAGCGTCAATATCGGGATTCGTTTCTGGGCACAGACGAATCGCTATTATGATACCCGCTACCGGGCCAATGCTGCTATCTTCGAAGGCCTGAAAACCGCCGATATTGACATTCCCTTCCCGCAACGGGAAATTCGTATCCTCAGCCAGGAAGCATAGCCTACTCATGGGCCTGACCATACATGGACTGAATTCGAAAGCCGGCCGGGTGGAGACAATTATCAAAATTGTCTTTGCCCTTGCGTTTTGCGCGATCGGTTTTTTCTGCCTGACCTTGGCTGCGATAATGGTTTTCGAAGGGAGCTTTCGTAAACTCATCATTGCCGCCCCCATGGGTCTGGCCTTCAGCGGTTTCGGCGTTTTCTTCCTGCTCAGCCATTTTACAGCCCGCGCCAGGGGGCGCTACATGGACCAGGCTCGCGCAGATCATCCCGAGGAGCCCTGGTTGTGGCGCAAAGAGTGGACTGGCGGTCAAATCGACTCCCGCAGTCGGCTCTGGCTAAAGTTTGTCTGGGGATTTGCGTTGTTGTGGAACACCATCTCATTTCCGCTGGCCGGTATGATACCCAAATTCCTGCAGGAAGGAGGCGGGGAAGTTGTCCTGATCGGACTGTTCCCGGCAGTTGGAATAGGTTTGCTGGTTTGGGCAGTCGAGCGCACCCTGCGCTGGAAGAAATTCGGCCGTGCAATTTTAGTGTTGGATACCGTACCCGGCGTCATCGGTGGTGAAATGCGCGGCGTGGTCAAGGCAAATACCGGGTTTGCACCCCAAAGTGCTGTCCGGATCGGCCTGCGCTGCCTGCAATCGGATGCCCACTCGGAGTCGGGTGGGGAGACAATCCTGTGGCGCACCGAAGTCTACCTGCCGCCGGACGCTGTCAGAAGGGGGCTGGAAGGTCCGGAAATCCCCTTCGTGCTGACCATACCGTATACCTGCCAGCCAACCAGCCCAGAAGGTGAGACCATCCAAACCATCTGGCGTTTGCGGGTTCGGGCGGATTTGCCGCGCCTGGATTTTACGGCCAGTTTCGATGTCCCGGTTTTCCTGACCCCGGATTCAGATGCGTCCGTCATGGATGATCCCAATACGGCCAAACGGACCATCTGCCGGGATGGTGACTGGCACCGGTTCAGCCCGGACGCCGCCATAGGGATGAAGAAGTCACCACCGAACGAATGCCGGATATATTTCCCGGTAAATCGCACCCCGCGCATGGCATTCCTCCTTGGCTTTATAACTATCATTATCGGCCTGGTTGTTTGGGGCTTGACGCACACCGATGCACCCCGATTTTTCCCCATCATGTTCGGGGCCTTTGGTGTCCTGTTTCTGCTGGGGATGCTCTTTTATCTGTTCCGTAAGACGCTGGTTGTTGTCAAACCAGACAGCCTGGAGATCATGAACCGGACCCTGGGGATAGGGACCACCCGGCGACTGACCCAGGAGCAGGTTGCAGAGATTCTTGCAACCGTACACCTGGACACCTCCAATATGACTTACTATGAAATCAGGATCACAAAACACAAAGGCCTGCCCCTCCTGGCCGGCACCATGATACCTTCCAAGGGGGAGGCCGAGTGGCTGGTTGAAGAGATAAGATCCGTTTTCCAGGCGGCGAGTGTACCAAAATCTATAGACTCAGGGTGAGAGCGGCGATATGCCAAAACTGAATATCGGCAGGCTGCTATTTTTTATTGGTGTTTTCATGGCACTGGGCACCCATATCTATTCACTCCTGTTCCCGGAGGATGCAGCTGATTACAAGGCGAGCCTCATGATCACCGGCGGCATTCTGGCGGTTATCGGCGCGATTACCCTCTTTTTTAGCCGGCCGGAAGCTGAAGCTGAATTCAATAAAATGGAAGCGCAGGAGATCGCCAAACAGGCTCGGCGGGAACAGGCCAATGAGCGGCGAATTGCCTTTGGCGGCTGGAGCGACTGGGAGGCGTTTTCTCAATACCGGCGCCGTCATGGCAGTAAAATTGAGTTTCGCCGCAGCACACCGGCCTGTATGATTGTCTGCCTCGTGCTTTTGGGGGCGGCCGTCGATATGAGCTTTTTCGGGTGGCTCTTACCGGATATCGGTCTGGCATACGGTGCCCTGGTCTTTACCTCGGGTGCTATTATTTTCCCAATCGGCCAGGGCGTGACGATTGATGGAACGTCTTTACAGGTTACCCGCTGGTGGGGCTGGGTCTTTAAGCCGTTCCTGCGCCATACTATAAATCCAGAAATCATCATAACGGTATTAGCGGTCAAAAAGCTGGGTATGAAATCGCCGGAAGAAAATGTGGGTCGGTCTGTTAAATATCCCCTATACCTGCTCTTCAAAAACAGCCGACACCTTTTGCTGAAAGCATTTCTTAAGCCCGACGAAGTCCGAAACGTCGGGGCAGATGTGGCCCGGATGGTCAAAGCGCCGCTTAGAGTTGAGTTGGGTGATGAGTGACCTGCTCTCCTAAACGTCCTTTCTTGCAAAAGCCCACCGCACCCTTATATTTTCCTTAGTATCAAGCCAGTTCTCAGACATAATCACCCTACACTGTCTCCCCAGTGAACTATTCTGGCTCCAGCCTGTGCAGAAATGAAAAAAGGAACGCGACAATTGACCGGCCTCTTCTCGAGGATCATTTGCCTGACTCTGGCGATGATAGCATCCTACCCCATGGTCACATTTGCAGTGCAGTGCGACGAGTTTGTAACCTGGGTTCACGAGGCCAAGAGTGCCTACATGCAGCAACACCAGGTGTATCCGGTTCCAGAAGAGCTGCAGCAACTGGCCATACGCCATATGCCTCGGATATGGGTGCATCCGGACAGCTGGCAGCCGATCGCGTTTGACCAGTACCTGGCCCAGTCCAGGCTGGTACGCCATTCCGATGGCCGGATTTTGCTGGAAGCACCCCGTCCGGAAGACATCGCAGCCATGAGCTTTGAAGCCCAATGCGGATCGTTTCTGGAGGCAGCCGAGATCCTGCCGGCTAAACCCGCGCCCCTCTATATACAGGTATTCACAGATCGCAGTCCCATCAAGCCGGAGGAGCGTTGGATATATATAAAGTACAATCCGGTTTTCGATTGGAGTGGACTGGCCAGCGAGATCAGTCGGTTGGCCAGACTGGGATCAAGGCTGGCCGGCGGTGATCGCAGGCGCTGGCACCGGTTGGACGTACACACGGCCGCCATTCTGGCCTTTGATGGCAGCAGACAACTGCGCCTGCTGACCCTGGCACAGCACAATCACCAACACACCTATATACCCTGGAAAGACTTTCCCGGCGACAAGCCACCCATGCTGGCCGCTGCGTTCCGGAGCAATGAGCTTTACCTGGACCGGGGCGCAGCCAAGCCGGTCCAGCATCGGGTCGTGCCTTTCTTCAACGATGTTTCCTATTTGATCGACCCCAATAAGAAACCCTGGCTCTGGGCGCTTGACCTGGTGTATGGTCGTAATGCCGGCGGAAAGGAGATCGAATTCGCCCCTGTATTTCTCCAACCGGAGCATCCCCTTGCCGATTTCGCAGGTTTTTTAGCCCCACCGCGAAAAATGCTGGGAATATATATTGGACGAGACGGGCCGCCGGGGTATAACTATTATGCCCCGCCGAATTACTTTAAACTGCCCGATTTTATGGCCATGGGATACTGGCAGGCTGGCAACCAGGAGTTGCTGGCGCAGTTGGCGCCTTTCCTTGGAGAACTGGACGATACTGACTGGGATGGGATGCTTAACGTTTTTCGAAAAAGGTTAAGCAAAAGCCTGAAGTGAGGGGGCCACAAGCTCTGGCTGCAAATTTCGGAGAAGGCATTGTCATGAATCCTGAAATACCAGATATCGGTGAGGTTGCCCCGGATTTTGAAGTCCTTAAATCAAGCAGTGAAACCTACCACCTCCAACAGGCCCTGGGCACCGGCCGGAACGTACTCTTGTTTTTTTACCGGGGGCACTGGTGACCTTTTTGTGTCAGCCAGTTGGCTGGGGTGAAGAAGAATATTGACCGGATCGAACAGGCCAACACCCAGGTGGTGGCATTGTCGGTGGATACACCCGAGAGATCGGCCGGGTTCCGAAAGGAAGCGACGCTGCCATTCGAACTTCTGTGCGACCCAGACAAGAAAGTCGTCAATTTATACCATCTGCTTAACCCTCATGAACACGACGGCATCGCCTATCCGGCCATTTTTGTCATCGATCCGAAAGGGCGGATTCGGTATCGATCCTTGGACCGCACCGCTACCCGGGTCAAGCTTACCGAGGTGTTGAACTTTTTGGATGAACTTAAAGCCGATCAGGGCGCGGAAGAGCAGGGAGGCGCCAGGAAGGCATTTATCTTCCCATCCCCACCCGTCATGTGGCAGATCATGCAGAACATGGTTTTCAGGGGTACCGGCGCTGACTGGAAACACTATTTTATGTTTACCTTTGTATATACGCCTAAAAATCTGTATAGGTTGATCACCAAACCGTTTAGAAAAACCTGAAATCATTGGTGTTGCCGTACAACAATCTATCGCAGGACAAACATGGTAAGGCTGATATCTTCATTCGCTCGTATGAAAGGGTTCGGTTTCCGGAAATGTCTGCATGGGCTGGGACTGGTTCTGTTCCTGGGCAGCTTCTTCATGGCCGGCTGCGCCATGGTTCAGTTGAAAAAGGAGGTAAGCGAAAGCAAAGCTTCCACGGTACTGGTAGGGCAGATTGCTACGCCTGGGTCCGACAAGGGCAAGCTTGTAGTAGTGGCGTATTCCCTGAATAGTGGGAACCGGGAGGTCGCTCACTATACGGTTTTACACGGAGCCGGTGAATATGAACTCATGGTTTCACGCGGCCAATACTATGTGTGCGCCTATTGGGACCGGAACAGCAACCTGGTCTACGATGTGGGCGAACCGGCCGGGCAGTACGGCGAGCCCAAAACGGTTGATGCCCCGGCCGGAGGAGTTGTGTTGGAGATCAATTTTACCGTTCCCGGAAAGGGTGGCGAAATTGACCTGCCTCGCGGGTTTGAGGTTTCGCCAGATAAGCCGCGCCAGTTACTCAGCCGCCAGGCTGGTGCCTTGGTGGATCTAAATGATGAACGTTTTTCCCCAGATATTGGGGTTAAGGGATTCTGGGCCCCACTTGAGTTCTATAAGGAGATCGGCGGTAATATATATTTTCTCGAAGAATACGATCCCCAGAAAATCCCGATTCTTTTCATCCACGGTGCCACGGGGACACCCAAAGGGTGGGAATATTTCATCAACCATCTGGACAGGACCCGTTTCCAACCCTGGCTGTTTTACTATCCGACCGGGGTTCGTCTGAAAGGTATGTCTTACCTGCTCTTCTGGAAGCTTTATAACCTCCAGCTTAAATACAAGTTCGATACGATATATATCACTGCCCACAGTATGGGTGGCTTGGTGGCGCGTTCATTTATTATGGATTATGGCCGCCATGAATTACGTAAAACTTTTCATAGCCCTGGCAACGCCGTGGGGCGGCGACCGGATGGCCGAATATGGCGTCAAGCAGTCCCCGGCCGTGATACCCAGTTGGATCGATATGCAACCGGAAGGTGAGTTTATCCAATCCCTTTTTAGGGACAAGCTGCCTTCCAGCGTCAGCTTTTACATGTTTACCGGCCACCGCGGTAATCGCAACCCGTTTGCCGCCAACAACGACGGCACCATCACCCTGGCTAGCCTTCTGGATATGCGCCCACAGACCGAGGCCAAAATGAACTATACGTTCAATGAGGACCATGCCAGCATTATCTCGAGCCCGGCTGTGCTGGCCCAGTACAATACCATTATCAATGCGTTTGGGCAGGGTGCTTATGAGAACCAGGTTGACGGCGGGTACATCAATTTGAACTTCACCTATGATCATCCGGTAGATGGCAGTCGAGGCCGGCCGCTTTTTGTACTGCGGCCAGTAGGGAATGAGGCAGCGGCAACCGAGGTTCATTTGAGTACGGATGACAGCGGCCGGCGCATAGGGCCATTCCCGGCCGGCGACTATACGGCCAGCATAATGGCTTCGGCTGTGAAACCAGATAAGTACTATGTACCTGTCACCATCGAACAGAATGGCACCTTCGAATTAAGCTTTGCCCTTAGTCAGGATGGCATGATCTACGGGCATGTCGCACCGGCGCTGAGTGCAGATGATCGTACGGCCGGAATGCCGGCTGAACTGAGTCCGCCGGAAGATCTGGACGTGGCCATTCAGTCGGTTTCACTGAAAGGCACTGGTGTCGAAAGGATAATCCGCCCCCTGGACGACCAAAAACAGAACGGATACGACTGGTTTCTCTCGAGCACTGATTTTTGCACAGAGAAGTATTTTCACTTTTTCGGTTTGCCCGCCGGAGAGTATGAAGTAGAAATCACCGCAAAAGGATACCACCCGGTAATAAAGAAATTTGTTGTGAAGCCCGGGCGCCCGGAGAATACCCGTACTATCGAGCTGAGACCCATCCAGTAAGCCGCGGCATGACCGGTTTGGCCATGATGGCCTGATAATGTCCGGACGCCATGAGAGGTATAAGGAAAATGATAAAGAAAATCGATACACCTACTATCGTGGAAGCAGTGGGCAACAAACCCAAAAAGATCGAAGAGTTTATCGGTGCTGTGAATTCCGGGACAACCGACCTGAGCGTGGCGCGCATGCGCAGCCCATCCGGGTGGGTGGAACCCGGGCAGACCCCGGAGTTCGATGAATACACGGTTGTGTTAAAAGGTATGCTGCGGGTCAAAACCCTTGATGAGGAATTCGACGTTCATGCCGGCCAGGCCATCATCGTCGGCGCAAACGAATGGGTACAGTACAGCACCCCCGGTGAAGACGGCGCCGAATACATCGCTGTATGTAGACCCGCTTTTACGCCTGATACGGTTCATCGTGATGAATAAGCTAAAGCCATTTTACGAGCCTTACCTGTAAGATTCTTTCTGCAATAACTCAATGACTTCCACGAGGCGCTTTACTAAATGCTCATGGTAGCGCTTGCCGCCTTCCGGTGAGGCCTTACTAGGTTCGCCAGCAGTGCCGCCGGCTTCAACCAGGGGCGCCATTTCGGCCTTACTGCTCGGTACATAGCAGAGGGTGTCATCCGGGTAAGCCGGGTCCACCGAATAGAGTGGCTTTGCCGGGTGAGGATTATCGACCGCCCGATCCATCTTGACCAGCTCCGGGTAGCGGTACCACATGTGCGAGCCTTCGATCTCTTCGGCATGGCCCACCGACCCCCAGCCCATCTCCTTGATGATCGATTTGGACATGTAGGCCGGATCGAAGATCACGACCTTGACCCCCAGTTCCCGCTTGGCCCTTTCCCCCGCAATCTGCATCCAGGTGACATTGACGATGCGATGGCCGTTGACGAAGATGAATTTGTCGAACCCGTGCTGCTGCAGGGAGCCGATAATATCGCTGGTGATCTCGATCAGGACCTCCGGCCGGATCGTGATGGTGCCGGGCAGAACCATGTGGTGCGGGCTCCAGCCGAACCATAGGGGGGGTGCGACCAGAATATTGGCCCGCCGGGCGGCGGCATCCGCCAGGGTATTGGCGACCATGGTGTCGGTGCCGACCGGCAGGTGGGGACCGTGTTGTTCGGTGCTGCCCACTGGTAGGATGACGGTGCCTTTGGCTACTTTAATTTGTTCTTTTATGTCTTCCCAGGTTAGGTTCTGGAGCCATTGAGATGATGCCTTCATGATGTATACCTCAAGAGGTAGCTTCTAATAAAAGCTATTTCTAAGTTTTTAAGTTGAACGCACGCCCCTTGTGCGATGCATAGCGCCCTGCAGAGCTGAACTTCCCGCCTTTTTGAGTTTTCAAAGAAGGGTCGCGTCACAAAGGGAGAGAAGGTCAAAACCATTAAGTTTTTAATATTATTTAATTATCTATTAACCGAGTGAATCGGCAATTTCTTGCAGCTTTTTTTCTGAATCCCGATAAATTTTGTGTGCCTGGGCCAGATCGACCTTTTCGAAGCGGACCGTGTCTCCCGGGGTGGCCTGGGTCAGGCGGGCGATGTCCGGGGTGATGACCGTGGCGATTTTCGAATAGCCGCCGACGGTCTGTTCTACCAGCAGCACAATAGGCTGGGCATCGGCCGGAATCTGGATGCCGCCCGGCATGCTGGGTTCACTGACAATGCTGGCCGGGGTTCCCGGGATCCGTTCGATAGCGGCCCCCTGGAGCCGGTAGCCCATGCGGTCAGCCTTGGGGGTTACCATATAGTCGGTTGTGAGCAGTGTCTCCAGGCCGGCGTCGAAGAAGTCGTCCTGCGGTCCTGGGATTACCCTCAGGCTGATCTCGCGCTGGTGTTCCGGAATCCAGTGGCCGGGCAGAACCCGCGGCGCTTCCAAAAGGGGGGTTTTAAATCCGCAGACGACATCATCGGTTTGCAGGGGGCGGCCTTCGAATCCGCCGAGTTTTCCACCCACATAGGTGGAGCGACTGCCCATGACCACCGGTACGTCGATGCCACCGCTGATTGACAGGTAGGCCCGGCACCCGGCGGTGACCTGGTGGACTTCGAGAATATCGCCTGGCAGAACCCGCAGAGATTGCCACTGGCCCACCGGTTTTTCATTCAGGGTCATGCCCATCTTTGCGCCGGTCAGGGCGATGTCGGATTCCGCAATGAACTCCAGCTTGGGTCCCGTAATTGTGATTTCGAGAACCGCACTCTCGACCGGATTGCCTACCAACAGATTGGCCACCCGATAGGCAAAGGCGTCCAGGGCGCCGGAAATCGGAATTCCCATCTTCTGGTATCCCAAACGGCCACCGTCCTGAACGGTTGTAAATGCCCCAGACGAGTGGACTTTAAATAGTTTCATCGCGCCCCCTCTGCCTTGATTTGTTCGGCATACTGCTCCGGCGAGATCGGTACGAAGCGAATGCTGTCACCAGTTTTGTAGATGAACGGGTTTTCTTTTTTCGGGGCAAACAGTCGCAGGGGCGTACGGCCTATCAACTGCCACCCACCGGGACTGGTCAGAGGATAGATGCCGGTCTGGGCATTGGCAATGCCGACCGAGCCGGCCGGTACCCGCATCTGGGGGGTTTCGAGGCGCGGCGTATGCAGCGCATCCGGTAATCCGCCCAGGAAGCAAAAGCCGGGCGTGAAACCGATCATGTAGATACTGTAAACCGATTCACTGTGCAGGTGGATGACATCTTCCACGGACAGGCCGTTGGCCTGGGCCACGTGCGCGATGTCGGGACCGTGGTCACCGCCGTAGCAGACGGGAATTTCAACCGTGTCCGGCGGGGGGATGGTAATCTCGTCGAGGCGGCTTTCCAGGCCGACCAGTTCCTGCGACAATTGGTCCGGATCGGTCCGCAGGGGATCGTACAGGATCAGCAGGGACCGATAGGTGGGAATTACCTCGTGGACGCCTGCCAGGGGATGGGACATCAGGACCATATCCATGGCCCGTACCCGGGCGTTGACTTCCGGATCGATGCCGTCCCCATATTCGACCAGCAGGCCACCATCTCCTGCGAGGCGGAATTGTGCTTGCGGGTATAAGTTGCTACTCATTTGCATGACCCTTTTTAGAGGTGTTTTCTAAGTTCCCATTGGGGCTACGTTAACTCCCGCCTTTTCCAGGCGTGCACGAATACCGCGGACCAGATCCACGGCTGTCGGACCGTCACCGTGGACGCAGAGCGTCTGGACATCCAGATCGATCTCGGTGCCGTCCAGGGCAATGACCTTGTTTTCCAGGGCCATTTTCAGGGCTCTTTCCGTCACGGCTTCCGGATCGGTGACCAAAGCCCCTTCCATGCTGCGTGGTGCCAGGGTCCCTTCCGGCGTGTAGGCCCGGTCAGGAAACGCTTCGTAGACCACTTGCAGACCGGTCTGCTGGCCGATTTCACGCATTAGCGCCCCTTTGGCACCGGCCAGGGCCACGTACATCAAGTTCGCGTCAACACTGACGATGGCTTCGGCCACTGCCCGGGCCACGTCCTGATCCTCTACGGCCGCCAGGTATAGGGCCCCGTGGGGTTTCACGTGGCGCAGCTGGGTACCGTGGACCTTGCAAAAGGCTTGCAGGGCGCCGACCTGGTACACCAGGTAGTTGCGAATCTCCTCGCCCGTACACTTCATGTAGCGGCGTCCGAAACCGATGCGATCGGGAAAACCAGGATGGGCGCCGGCACCAACGTTGTGCTCGACAGCCATTTTTACGGTCCGCTCCATGACGAGCGGGTCGCCGGCATGCCAGCCACAGGCGATATTGGCCGATGTAATATGCGGGAAAACGTCCGCGTCCATACCGATGCGATAGGCACCGTAACTCTCTCCCATATCACAGTTCAGGTCGATGGTTTTCATCTTGAAACTCCCTTTGTTTTTATCTCTCCCTTCAGCTTTCAGCCTAATCCCCCCTATCACTTCACCGTCATCAGCTGCGGCAACCACAAAGCGATCTGCGGGAACATGGTAATGATGGCCGTGGTCAGCAGCATGAGCAGGAAGAACGGAAACGCATAGCGGGCGATGCGCGTGATCGGTTCGCCGGTCAAGCCCTGGATAACGAAAAGGTTGAATCCGACCGGTGGTGTAATCTGGCTTACCTCCACCATCAGGATCAGATAGATCCCGAACCAGATGGGATCGAAGCCAGCAGCCGTAACCATCGGCAGGGCAATGGGCAGCGTCATGACCACGATGGAAAACCCGTCCAGGAGGCAGCCCAGGACAACATAGAAAACGCCGAGCAGAAGCATCAGGGTGTACGGTGAAAGCTGTAGTTCGGTAATAGCGGTGGTTATCGCGGCCGGGATTCCCAAAAATCCCATCGCCCGTGAGAGAAAGCCCGCGCCAATGACAATCAGCATGATCATGGCATTGGTTTTCACCGCTCCGATCAGGCATTCGAATAAAATTTTCAGGTTCATCTGGCGGTTGATGAAAGCAAAGCCGGTTGCGCCTAAAACCCCCAGGGCCGCGGCCTCGGTGGGCGTGGCAATACCGGCATAAATACTACCCAGCACCATCAGGATCAGAACGATGGTCGGGGCCAGATCTTTGACCGCTACCAGGCGCTCTTTCCAGCTGTAGGTATCCTGGGTGCGCGGTGCAATTTCCGGATTACGGATACCACGGTAAATGATATAGGCGGAATAGATCCCCGACAGCAGCAGGCCGGGCAGGATGCCGGCCATGAACATCTTGCCGATGGAAACGCTTGCCAGGATCGCATAGACGATCATGATCAGCGAGGGCGGGATCAGAAAGCCAAGGGTGCCGGCGCCCGGCCAGAGATCCCATGGCGATGCGTTTGTCGTAGCCAAGCTTGTCGAATTCAGACAAGGTGATCCGGCCGACCGTAGCCGTGGTGGCGGCCGAGGAACCGCTCACCGCTGCAAACAATGTACAGGAGAGAATGTTCATCAGCAGCAACCCGCCGGGCAGTCGGTAAAGCCACGGCACCAGGGCTTTGAAAAGTTTTTCCGAGATGCCCGATCGGTAAAGGATTTCACCCATCAGAATAAAGAGGGGCAGGGCGACATATTCCCACTTTTCTACCGTGGCCCAAACCGAGGAGGCCATGTTGTTGGCCGCCGGCAAGGAACTGAAAAAGGTCATCCCGATAAAGCCGACCATAAAAAGAGCAAAACCGACCCAGATGCCGGCGCCCAGAGTGATGAACAGCACCCCGAAAACAACCAGGGACATGAGAGGCATACCAGCATCCATTAGACGACCTCCTCCCCGGTTTCGATGGCTTGATAGGTGCGCAGGCTGGTGGCGGCCAGCTGCAGTACGAACCCGGCAGCGCCTACCAGCATGATGGTTTGTGGAATCCAGAGCGGCGTGTTGGTCAATGTACCGGACGTCGAATTATACCGGTAGGCCGAATTGACCATTTTGTAGAGGTACCACCATAGGTACCCGGCGAAAACAGTGGTCAGCACCGTTGCCAAAAAGGTGATCCAGCGCGTGACCTTTTCCGGCAGAAACGTCAGGACCAGGGTGATGCGGATATGCCCTTTTTCCTTCAGGCAGTATCCGGCCCCCATGAAGATGATGGCTGCTAGACCGTAGGCGCTGTATTCATCGGCGACCAGGGTTGTCTTTTCAAAGACATTCCACAGGAAAATTTCAGCTAAAATGAGGACCGTCAGCAGGCCCAATATCACGGCCGAGCAACGGGCCAGCCAGTCACTTACCTTCTCGACAAAATGTATGGTGGTGTTCATTTATAAGCCTTCTAAAATAGCTCTTCGGCATGTATTAGTTGTTGTGCTTTTAATTAGTTAAAATCTACAGGGAAGCTTTTTCAGAAATTGGATTTTGGCCCAAGATCAAGGTGGACGCAAGGTTCGGGCCTGAGGAATACATATAGTATTTCGAGGGCCAGGACCTTGCGTCCAACGCCGAGGTTGGGCCAAAAGACTTTCCTGACTTAGCTTCGGTTAGCGGCCCGTGATGCGGTAGTACTCTTTCAATATCATCTGCGCATCGGAGCCGGCTTTCTTGGCCCACTGGCCCCGCAGTTTGTCACCGATGGCATTGAGTTCCGCCCGGAACTCTTTGCTGACCGGATCTATGGTCATGCCGTTTTCCATCAGGGTGGCCCGGGACTTGCGATCCATGTCGCCGGCCAGGTTCCACATCTCGTCTTCCATCTGGGCCGCGATTTCCAAGATAGTGGCCTGGACATCCTTGGGCAGCTTGTTCCAGGCGTCCAGGTTGACATTGACCATGTTTACAGGACCCACGATGTTGATGGGGGTAAAGTACTTCAGTACTTCCCAGGCCTTGGCGTCCACACCTGAGACTGAAGATGTGTACATGGAGTCGAGCAAACCGGCTTTCATGGCCGGATAGACTTCACTGAAAGGCATCTTGCGGGCGGCTATTCCGGTTGCGCCACCGAAGGCCAGGCCGGTCCCGTCGTAAACCCTCATTTTCAGGCCCTTGAGGTCGGCTTCGGATTTGATCGGCCGCTGGGTGTAGATTCCAGAAAACGGCCAGACCGAGGTGTAGAGGGTGAACTGGTTGAACTTTTTGAGGATCTTGGCATAAGTCGGTTTGGCCAACTGGTAGAGCAGGCGCTGTTCAAAGGCATTGGTGGAAATGAATGGCTGGGCGGTCAAAGCCAGGGCCGGCGCGTCACCTTCCACCATACCGGTCGGCACCTCAGCAGCCTTGAGCTGACCTTCGGCCACGGCCCGCAGCAATTCAGGGCCCTTGAATCCCAGGGCGCTGCCCGGGTGCAGGACGATTTTTACCTGGCCGTTGGTTGCTTCCGTCACCCGATCGGCGAAGGTCTGAGCACCTTTAGAGTGAAAGTTGCCAGCGGGATAGTTCAGATGCAGGTCCCATTTGGCTTTGGCGAAACCTTCCGGTACAAAGACCAGGGCTACAAGCAATACCATGATGAAGCAAAGTGTCCTTTTCATGATTTCCTCCTTTTAGCGGTTTATGTGCAAGTTGCGGTTGAGCGTTTAACATCCGAAAGTGGCTACGAGGCCATAAACAGCAGGATCCTGTTTTGAAAGGCCTGGATGTGCTCAATCAGGGTTCTTTTCAGCGGTTCCTCTTCGCGGCGCTTGATATAGTCTATAATGGTGTCGTGGTGTTTGATGACGCTTTCATAGTGTTCCGGGAGCGACCGCAACGGATCCACCTCATTGTTGAAAGAGAGGTACGCGAGCCGGTTTGTTTCACAACGGACTTTGTGCAGGCTCTGGATAATATAGTCGTTGCGGCTGGTACGGGCAAATGCGCTGTGAAATTCGCTATTGGCTTCCACCATGCCCAATACATCTTCTTTGCTGATAGCATTTTGTACCTCTTCGTTGGCCGCCGACATATCGTCGACCAGGTCGCCGGGATCCTGGCGAACGGCCAGTTCGGCCACACCGAGCTCCAGGATTTTCAGGGCCGCAAACGAGGCCTTGGTATTCTGCAAAGTGATGGGACGGACAATAAATCCTTTGTTGTGCTGGGACTCCACCATGAAATCGGCCGACAGGTGCATGAGAGCCTCGCGGATGGGGGTGCGCCCGATACCGAGTTGTTCCACGAGTTGTTTTTCTTCCAGACGTTGACCCGGTTCATATTTGAGGGTCATGATGTTGCGGTAAATCAACTGATAAGCAGTCACAGCCAGGGGCTGCTTGGTGTCTTGCGGCATAGTTTGATTCCAGCACTGGTTTGAAGATGAGGATATACTTGACATATATGTGAAATATATGTCAAGTATATTTCCAATTTGATTTGCCCTGGAACCCAAATGGCGACTTGAGAAGATATGCGGGTAGAGGGCCCGCCTTTATATATTATGGTCTACCTTAGAAGAGAAGAGTCCAGTGGGAGACAATACATATTCGGTAGTATCACCCGTGATGGGGACCTTTTACCGGGCGTCTGATCCGGATGCACCGCCCCTGGTTGAGGTGGGGCAGAGTGTGGCCGCCGGGGAGGTGGTCTGTATAATCGAGTCCATGAAGATTTTTACCGAAATCAAAACCGAGAAGGCCGGTATCGTTAAAGCGATTTTGTTTGAAAACGAAGACATGGTGATGAAGGATCAGGCTGTCATTGACATTGATACGGAAGGATAGGTCTTGGCCAAAGAACCCTTCCCTCCAAGTAACATTTGAAAATGATTTTCTTAGTATGATGCTTGGTTACTTTTCTTTTCCGAAAAAGAAAAGTAACCAAAAAAATCGCCCTGTAAGACGGCCCTGCGGGCTTCCCTGCGCTTCTCGGAAAGGGCGCGCTCAGCACAACTCGCTACGCTCAAACAAGCACTTCGCCCCAAGCTAAATTATGGTTGCCCTTTCCTGCGATGCGCGGCGCCTCACAATGGGAAATTAAAACCAATTAGAGCGTAACATCTTTTCATAAGGCTATAGTCAAAACTCACGTTGTATTGCAGTAGGTAGAAACTGGAAGGAGAGCTATCTGATGTTAAAAAAAATTCTGGTGGCGAACCGGGGTGAGATTGCCCTGCGGGTAGTCCGGGCCTGTCGGGAGATGGGCGTGGCCAGTGTGGCGGTCTATTCAGATGCGGACAAAGACGCCCTGCACGTTCGTCTGGCGGATGAAGCTGTCCACATCGGGCCGGCTTTGAGCCGCAAAAGCTACCTCAATATCGAGGCGGTCGTCTCGGCCGCACAGGAAAGTGGTGCAGATGCCGTTCATCCGGGATACGGGTTTCTATCGGAAAATCCTGACTTTGCCCAGGCGTGTGAAGATAGGGGCCTGATTTTTATCGGCCCGAAAGCTGCCAGTATTGCCCTGGCGGGGAACAAGTCGGCCGCCCGGGAGCATTTTCAAAAACTCGGGATACCGATTATCCCCGGTAGTGACGGGGTGGTCAGTTCCGTGGATGAAGCCACGGTAGTTGCCGAAGCCATCGGTTATCCGATGATTATTAAGGCTTCCGGCGGGGGCGGCGGCCGCGGGATGCGGATTGCCCATGACGCCATCCAATTGTCCGAGGCCTTTGCCACGGCCTCCGGTGAGGCCCGGGCAGCCTTTGGCAATCCCGACCTTTATATCGAAAAATACATCGAAAAGCCCCGCCATATCGAACTGCAGATCCTGGCCGACACCCACGGCAACTGCGTTCACTTGGGCGAACGTGAATGCAGCATACAAAAGCGCTACCAGAAACTCATCGAAGAGGCGCCTTCGCCCTTTATCGATGCAGATTTAAGGACTGAGATGGGGGCCGCTGCCATCCGGGTGGCCCGCTCTTTGGAATACACCAATGCCGGCACGATGGAATTCCTGGTGGACAAGAACCGGCACTACTATTTCATGGAAGTCAATGCCCGCGTTCAAGTGGAACATCCGGTTACTGAAATGATTACCGGTATAGATATCGTTCAGGAGCAGATCCGCATTGCAGCCGGGCAGCCGCTGACCCTCCGCCAGGAGGATATCACGATACATGGCTGGTCCATCGAGTGCCGCATCAACGCCGCTGATCCGGACAACGATTTCATGCCTTCGCCGGGTGTTATCGAAACGCTGGTCCTGCCGGCCGGTCCGGGGGTACGTATGGACACCCACATTCACAGCGGTTATCTGGTGCCGCCTTTTTACGACTCGCTGGTCGGCAAGCTGGTGGTCTGGGCTGAAACCCGGGAGGCTGCCATTCGCCGCATGGATCGGGCCCTGGCGGAGTTCGCGGTCGAGGGGATCCATGTGACGGTTCCATTCCATCGCCGTGTGATGGCCGATCCAGATTACGTCAAGGGCGATATTGATACCCACTTTCTGGAGCGTTTCGAAACCTGATCCGCGGTTTTAAGGAAAACATTGAATCCGCCTTGAATGCCTGCCTGGTGTTTCACCGTCTGCTTATCCACGAACACCGTTGACCCACAGACCCGGGGTTGTTAAAAAGAGTTTACAGTTGTGCGGCCGCAACCTTGTGGCGTCAAACGATACCCCAAACAATCCAGGCGCAAGGACCATGGGAGCAATCCACCACACCCTGGAAGTTATCGCACCGAGGCTGAAAAGCACTATGATACCATGTTCTCACGACGGAGTTGTCCGCGCATCCGGTTTTCCGGCCGTCGGTACAGTTGTAATGATTACCCGACGCAAGCCTGGGCGCCGGTAGCGTCGTTTGGGCATGGAAACCAATATTCTTTTTGAAAGCATTTGGACGACGGTAAATACAGGATACCACCGGATCAAACAGGCAACCTGATATGGAAATCGATCTGACCAAGCTCGAGGCACGGCACGCCCATGACTTGCTGACCAGTCTTTTGATCCCGCGGCCTATAGCCTGGGTGTCAACGGTCAATTCCAGCGGCCAGTCCAATATCGCACCCTTCAGTTTTTTCACCGGCGTGTCCTGGACGCCACCGGTGCTGGCTGTATCCGTAGTGACCCGCCCGGACGGAACGTTCAAGGACACCTTGATCAACATCCGGGATACCGGTGAGTTTGTCGTCAACCTGGTCTCGGTGGATATGCGGGAATCCATGGAGCAAACAGCCCGCGCGCTCCCCCATGGCACTGATGAAGCCGAGGCAGCCGGCCTGCATTGGGCGCCGACCCGCAATGTAAAGCCGCAGCGAATTGCCGAGGCGCGTGCCGCTTTTGAGTGCACCCTCGCTAGAATAGTGTCGGTCGATACCGGGCCCGATGCAGGCAATCTCGTCCTGGGCCGTATCCAGGCCGTTTACCTGCAGGCGGGTCTTCTGGCCAATGAAAAGGAAGTGGACTGGCAGGCCCTGGACCCGCTCGGGCGACTCAGCGGCAAACGGTATTGTGCGATTAACGAAGTGATTGAATCCAATTAGACGCGATCTCATAAAGACGTTATTCAGTTAACCTCTAACAATCTTATTCGGTGGGGGTGAAGATGAAGGCAAAGACAAGGCAGAATGTGTTGACGGCGTTTGTAGGTGAAGCCAGGCTTATTTCCGGTTGCTGGCATATGCTGAAAAGGCAGAGGAAGAGCAGGAACCGCAAATCGCACTGTTGTTCCGGGCCATTGCCGAGGCGGAGAGGGTCCATGCCACCCGGCAGTTGAATCTGGTGAAGGACTTGTTGGTGAAAGACACCGACACGAACCTGGAAGCATCTTTCCAGCGGGAAAAGACTGTCAGCGAGAATACCTATCCCGATTTTATAAAAGATGCCGAGGATGATGGAGAGGCGGCTGCAGCCCTGGCTTTCAGTCATGCCCGGGACGCGGAGTCCTACCATGCGAAACTCTACGAGCGGGCCATCTATCACGTGATCAAGAATGTGGTAAAGGCGTACCACGTCTGCCAGGTCTGTGGTTATGTCACCGACAAAAAGATACCGAAGAAGTGTCCGGTATGCGGGGCCCCGCCGGAAAAATTCAAAACAGTGGGAGAGGAATAAAAAAAAGGGTATAAGGGTTCCAGGGTTCGAGGGGCCGAGGGAAAGACCAAAGGACATGTAATTCCCCTGGATCCTTTCTAACTAGATTGGAAGCGAAATTATTTAGGTACGCATGACTACAGAAGATAAAAATAAGCAGGGTCATATACTGTACCTCCCCCATGGCGGAGGTCCGCTGCCATTGCTTGGGGATAAGGGCCACGGGGCAATGATCCGGTTTCTGCAGGCCATCCCGGCCGAACTTGGGGCTCCGGATGCCATTTTGCTGATCAGCGCCCATTGGGAAGCGAGGCTCCCCACCCTTACCGCCGGTGCGAGACCCGCCCTGGTTTATGACTACTATGGTTTTCCCGAGGAAGCCTACCGAATTGAATACCCGGCCCCGGGCGAACCGCAGCTGGCGGGCAGGGCTCACCAATTATTGAACGACCTTGGTATCGAGGCACAACTGGATGAGAATCGCGGTTTCGATCATGGTTTGTTCGTGCCGCTAAAGCTCATGTACCCAGATGCTGCGATACCCTGCGTGCAGTTGTCGCTGGTACAAGGACTTGACCCGGGAGAGCATATCCGGATCGGGAAGGCGCTCTCATCCTTACGCGCCGAGAACATCCTCACCATTGGGTCGGGGTTTTCTTTTCATAACATGCAGGCGTTTTCATTCAGCGACAGCCCCGTGCCGGATAAGAAAAATGACAGTTTCGACCAATGGCTGCAAAATACATGTTCCGACACAGGCCTGAAGGCGGCCGATCGCGAAATGAATCTGATCGCCTGGGAAAAGGCAGCGTATGCCCGATATTGCCATCCCCGGGAAGAGCATTTGCTGCCCTTGCATGTTTGCTGCGGCATGGCTGGAACCGCAGCAAAAGTTGCCTTCAATGATTTCATATTGGGAAAGAGGGCTTCGGCCTTTCTGTGGTCATGAAAAGCGGGTGCGTAGTGCAGATGAGTGATGCAAAAGCCCGTCGAATCCGAAAGGCTTTGGTTCGGTGGTATTTAAAGCACAAACGGAATATGCCGTGGCGGGAAACCAGCGACCCCTACCGGATCTGGCTGTCCGAGGTGATGCTCCAGCAGACTCAGGTCAAGACCGTTATCCCCTACTATCAAAGGTTTCTGGAGCAATTTCCCACAATAAAAGATCTGGCGCACTCAGATCTACAGGAAATCCTGAAGATGTGGGAAGGCCTGGGGTACTATGCCCGGGCTCGTAATTTTCACCGGGCTGCCGGCGTTGTAATCCGTGAATACGGCGGGCATGTTCCCGCAGACTGGGAAACCTTTTTAACACTACCGGGTGTCGGCGAGTATACTGCAGCGGCGGTGCTTAGCCTGGCTTTCGGTCATGCCCATGCGGTGGTGGACGGCAATGTCAAGCGGGTACTGTCCCGGCTGTTTGTTATCGAGGATCCGGTCAACAAGCCGAAAGCCTATCAACAATTCAAACATATTGCCGGCACATTGCTGGACCGGAAGCAGCCCGGCAACTTCAACCAGGCGATTATGGAACTGGGCGCGCTTATCTGCAAACCGGCCAACCCTGTTTGCGACCTTTGCCCGGTGCAGGCCGACTGCATGGCCTATCTAACTGGCCAGGTGGATGCATTCCCCAAAAAGGAGAAGCGCAAGCCGATTCCGACTCGGCTAATGGTTGCGGGCGTGATCCGTAAAAAGGACCGCGTCCTGATTGTCAGACGTAAAACAGAGGGGCTGCTGGGCGGCCTGTGGGAATTTCCGGGAGGGGAAATCCGACCAGGGGAAGATGCCGCCGCCGGCTGCATCCGTACCATCCGAGAAAAAGCGGGCCTCAGGGTGAGCATCGATAAGCACCTGTCCAACGTCAACCATGCCTACACGCATTTTAAAATTCATTTGACAGTATTCACCTGTCAGGTGCGGCCCGGCAGCCGGGTCCGTCTGAGCGGACCGGTTGATTTTGATTGGGTCCGCCCTGAGCAGTTGGACAATTATGCTTTTCCCAAGGCTAATTTAAAGTTCATGCACCTGCTAGATTCGGCAAGCTGAATGTCGGACACTCAGCCTGCAATGCCCGGTATGTCAGGCCCGGAGCACCTATATAGAAACCTGCGATTCAGGGTGACCTATGCCATGAAGCGGCGAGGTGCTTGTCCTGTTGCCGGACGGCCCTGTACAGGCCCAATTACCCGGCCCGGGCTTATTTCCACGATATTCTATTTGCGATTATCCTGATTGGTGCTATTTTTTTCCTGGCAATGGTATTCGGGGCCGTTGCTGGATATCAGGCCGCACGCATCAATTGTTTATGGTTTTGGACTACTGCGGCGACAGGCTAAGGTGCGATTGTATTGCTGAATGTGTATTGGACAATAACAGCCAAACGGTTTGCAGCTATCGGGACCCGGGCCGAAAAAGGAGGGCAGCGTGACGACCAACCAAAAAAAGGTGTTGATTACCGGGGCAAGTGAAGGCATCGGTCGGGCTTTTGCCCACCGGCTGGCGGCAGAAGGTTACAGTATCGTTGCCACAGCCCGCAATGAGGAGCGCTTGCAGGAATTGATGAGTGAGCTGGGTGAGGGGGGGCATGCCTACCACGCAGCAGACCTTTCCACGGGTGGTGGTATCGAGAAGATAACCGCCAGGTTGGCAGTAGGGCGATTTAGCCTGCTGATCAACAATGCCGGCTATGGTGTTTACGGTCCATTTTTCAAGGCGGACCTTTCCAGGCTCGAAGCCATGATGCGCTTGAACTGCAATGCCCTGGTGGTATTGTCGCATGCGTTTTTACGACAGGCAAAAGCCGGTGATGCCCTGATTAACGTATCCTCGGCACTGGCCTTTATGCCCTGGCCGTCCGCAGGCACATACGCTGCAACAAAGGCTTTTGTCACGTCGTTTACCGAAACCCTGTGGCACGAGCAGAGAACGCGCGACATCTATGTCATGGGGTTGTGCCCTGGCGTGACGGCCACGCAATTTCACGACCGGGCCGGCGGCGAGGAAGACAACCGGCCGCCGGCAGCTATTACCCAGACCCCCGAGCAGGTGGTTGAAACTGCCATGCAGGCCCTGGCGGACAGGGCCAGACCCACGGTTGTCTCCGGGGTTAAGAATAAACTGGTTACGAACTTGACGCGTGTTATGACGCGCGAACGGATAGTGAAGATGATGGCGACCTTCGGGTAGAGGCGGTTTTGAAAGCTTCCCTCGAACTCAATATCTGCGTTGGGCGGGCGATTCAAATCCTCGAAATACTAACAGTATTCCTCCGGTTTAAATCACCCACCCGCCTTGATCTTGAGCCCGATTGAAGCTTTTAAAACTGCCTCTTGGGTAACTATAATCATTAAACTTAAGCCAAGGGTATTCAATCAGGGAGAGATATGAAAGTAGCGCCGATTAAACCGACGATTGCATTTGAAGATTTTGAGAAGATCGATATCCGGGTGGGAACCATTTTGCGGGTAGAAGATATTGACGGGTCCAATAAACTGGTACGGCTGATCGTGGATCTGGGCGATCATGAACGTACAATCCTGGCGGGTATTAAACAGGAACGGGAAGATCCGCAGGAGATAGAGGGAAGCCAGGCGCTCTTTGTGGTCAACCTGGAACCGCGCAAGATGATGGGCGAAGTGTCGGAGGGGATGCTCTTCGATATCGGGTATGCGGACGGTGTCGATCCGGCTCTCGCTGTTCCCGAGAGGCAGGTCTCCAATGGAAGCAGAGCCGGATAGAAGCACAAACAGGCAGGTTGATGAAGCGGCGAGTAATACTTATAACAATCATGACCGGGTTGTTGTTGGCAGCGTGCATGGCGAAAGGCACCGGGAAAACAAATCGGGCGATGCCGGCACGCACCTTTGTATTAGAATGTACCGCGGCATACCGGTTTCCGGTACGAATCGAAGGTAAACGGGCCTGGTTGTTTCTACCGGATCAAACCATCGATCTGCCACAGGTGCCGGCCGTATCGGGCATGCAATATAGCGACGGCAACACCACCTTCTGGAGCGACGGGGATCAGGCCCGCTTTGAAACGCCGGGCGCTGCCAGCTACAACTGCCGCAACAATCGTGCCCTGGCCATCTGGGAACATGCTAAACTGAATGGCGTCGACTTCAGGGCGGTCGGTAACGAACCCGGCTGGCATCTGGAGATTACCAGGGGACAAAAGATCCTATTCGTGAGCGATTACGGCCAGAGTCGTTACGAATTCGATGCACCTGAACCAGAAACCATAGCAGCGCGCCGGACAACTATCTATCACACCGGCAACGTTGATCATACCCTGGAAGTATCCATCACCGGCCAGCCTTGCCAGGATACCATGCGGGGAGCCCATTTCGAGAGTAGGGTAACGGTTATCCTGGACAAGCAAACATACCATGGATGCGGAAAGGCCCTGCATTAGACGTGAGGATTCAACTCTCAGGTTAAGCTTCACAACATAACTATTTGGAGACATGCATGCACTGGGGATTGATCAAAGCCATTATCATTTTGCCCGGCACGGTCCTGGTTTTCATACCAGCGGCTCTTTTGCTCATGGCCGCTGGATCCAGTTTTGCCGCCGACCTGCAGAGGCCATCCGAGTTTACATTTTATGTGGCCTGTGTGCTGTTTGCAGCCGGCGGCGACCTGTCCATCCGGACGGCGGCGCTTTTCACCACTATGGGAGAAGGCACCCCGGCGCCGTGGGAGCCGCCGCAAAAGCTCGTCATCATTGGTCCGTACCGGTATGTGCGCAATCCGATGATTTCCGGCGCTATCATTGTTTTGATAGGGGAAAGCGTCCTGTTCAACTCATGGCTGATTTTTTTGTGGACCCTGGCGTTTCTGCTCGGGAAGATGATATATTTGCCCCTCGTGGAAGAAAAGGGCCTGCTGGCGCGTTTCGGTGATGCCTACCGTGGCTACCGGGACCAGGTTCCCCGCTGGGTACCCCGTTTGGAAAAATGGGAACACTGATGTTACCTGTTGGAAGGCTAGGTTATACACAGCATGAAGTATGAAACACGGATTCCCCTGTTAAAAGATCACCACACCCACCCATCGCTCTACGCATCCTTGAGCAATAGCCTGGATTTGCGCACGATTCGCGAAAAAGCACAGGCCCTGGAATTGATCCGTGCTCAAAAGTCGCCGGTTACGGTCGTGTTCGGCTGGAACAACAGCCTTTACGCCTTTACGCGAGAGGAATTGGAGAGCCTCAAACCGGTATTGATATGCAATGTGTCCCTACACAGTTTCCTGATGAACACCCCGGCCAAGGAGAGGTTTACCGGCGGTTATCCCGAGATTGCGGCAAATATTGAAGACCCCGACTGGGTGGAAACAAATCTTCCGGAAATCTTTAAATTCATTGTGAATATCCAGCCCGGTAATGTCGACCATGTGGCTGCTTTCTACGCCTACCTGAATCGTCAGGGAATCTGGTACGCTGAAGAGATGCTATTGCCGAATGCCGCGACCATAGATAGCTATCGCCAATTGGGATACCAGGGGCGGACCCGTTTCTGGGCAGACCTGAAACTTTTTCAAAAGCTGGATGTCGATGACCAAAAACGGGTAGACGGTATAAAACTGTTTACGGACGGTGCCCTGGGGCCCTGTACGGCTGCAATAGGGGAGCCTTACCCTGAAGGCTGCCGCGGTATTCTGATTTATACCGACGCTGAACTCACCGCAATTCTCAATACGGTTGCCGATTTTGGAAAACCGGTAGCGATTCATGCCATCGGCGATGCGGCCGCCGAGCAGGTGATCACTGCTCTGGAAAATGTACTGCGCTCGCGGGGCACACTGCCGCCGCAGGTGCGGATGGAGCATTGCCAGTTCATCCCGCCGGACACAGCCCGCCGGGCACGGTCGCTTGGCGTGGTGCTGTCCATGCAGCCTAATTTCAATTACGATTCCGTCCAGTACAGGGACAGGCTGTCCGCGGCCTACTGTGTCCGGAACAATCCGTTCAGGATGCTGATCGATGACATCGGGTTCGAGCCGGGTAAAGATCTCATTTTCGGTTCGGACGGGATGCCCCACGGAATTAAATATGCCCTGGAAATGGCGCTGTTTCCACCGGTTGAGGCACAACGTTTGTCTTTGGATGAATTTACTGCCGGCTATTGTATGGAATCTGAAGAATACGGTTACATTGATCTGCAAATCGATGAAGCCAAGCAGACTGTATTAAGTCGGGTGGTGATTAGAAGTGACGGTTATCCTTCAAAATAGCTGCATGAATTAAAAGTAAAGTTATCTGCCCTGGTCAACTATAAGGGGTCAAGGGTTCAATTGAAGTGCTGAAAAACAAAAAGCACCCCCATGCGCATCGCGACAGCAGGAAGAATGTTAGATATTAAAACTGCAAAATCAAAAGCCTCCCTCCGGATGGTAAGTGAACTGTTTCGGGAGTATGCGGACTCTTTGTCGTTCGGCCTCGATTTTCAGGACTTCAAAGCAGAACTGGCGCATATCGATGCCCATTACGCCCCGCCCCGGGGGCGGCTTTATATCGCCTTGATGGAAGACCAGCCGGCCGGCTG
>Ga0126327_10000018_pt1 | contig 66237 bp, 60 predicted proteins | sample InaspJWI30metaG_FD_101392 | JGI IMG/M metagenome (GOLD analysis project Ga0126327, IMG submission 101392) | Marine gutless worms symbiont microbial communities from Oahu, Hawaii - Inanidrilus sp. 1 OAHU.JWI-30 metaG | ecosystem: Host-associated > Annelida > Digestive system > Unclassified... | reverse complement strand
GGGTGAGGCCAGATAACTGGGTACAGCCGCGGCTGGTCCTGACATGAGGTGCCCGTAGAACATTTCGCTGCCCCACAGGCGCATGCGTACAAATCCCTGGTGGCCGAGTGCCCGGGCCCGGGCTTCGATCAAACCGGCCAGTTCGATTTCGGTCAGGCCCGGCTCCAGGATGTTAACCATGCTGCCGGCAACCTGGTCCGCCCGTCCGGCCGCCTGGGTAATCAGCTCAATTTCATATGCGGATTTCACCGCCCGCGTCATACGGATCAAGGGCGCTGCATCCAGAACCCGGCAGTCACTGAAAATCTTCTGGTAGCTGCGGTAGAGATTCACCGGCAGTACATCACATTCCAGCCCTAAAGACGCCGCGCGGGGATACTCGTATTCATTCAGGATAGCCGGTATCTGCTTTGGGCTGGCCAGCGGCACGATTCTTTCCAGGTGAGATTCCGTGCGGGCCCTGGCCAGGTCTTTGCGAACCATGAGAATCGGTGTTCCGGCTGCCGGGATGTAGAGGTGCGCCTGTTGGGCTGTTCCCGCGAAGTAGAACAGGTCGGAATTCTGGATCACCAGGATAGCTTCCAGATCTTCAGCGTTCATTTTCGCCTGCAGGGCCCGGAGCCGGTGCTCCAATTCCGATAGCGGGGTCTGCTGAAATGCGGTTGGATCCATGATTTACTCTTCTCCTTCTTGCAGGCAGCGTACAAAGTGATCCTCGGCCACACGCACCAGGCGGCCGCTGGATCGCGTGCAGTCGGTGCTGCTTTCCGGACAGTGGGCATAATAAGCACAGGCGGCAGGGCTATCCGGAGGTGTGCCGGTCTCGGATGCGGCGGTTCGCCCGGTGTCGCCTCCAGGGGAACCCGGTTCAAGAATCGAAGCGAGCAGTGCATGGGTATAGGGATGCCGGGGCCGGTCAAACAGGTCCGCAGCCGGGGCCGATTCAACAATCTTTCCCTGATACATGACACAAACCCGGCTGCAAAGATAGCTGACCACGTTCAGATCGTGCGAAATGAAGAGGTAACTTAAATCCAGCTCGGCCTGGAGATCTTTGAGCAGGTTGATGATCTGGGCCTGAATGGATACATCCAGGGCGGATACCGGTTCATCACATATGATCAAAGACGGATCAACGCTCAAGGCCCGTGCAATTCCGACCCTTTGTCGCTGCCCGCCGCAGAATTCGTGCGGGTAACGGTCTGCCGAAGCGGCCGGCATGCCGACCATATCGAGCAGCTGGTTGATACGATGTTGGCGTGCGTTACCGTCTGTTATGCCGGCAATACGGACGCCTTCACCGAGGGACGCGCCAACCGTCATGCGCGGGTTCAGGGAACTGTAGGGGTCCTGGAAGACAATCTGGATTTCCCGGCGCAGGGGTTTAAACTGGCGCTCGGTCAAATGCGTGAGATTATGGTTCTTATAGCGAATTTCCCCGGCATCGGCTCTCAGCAGGTGCAGGAGCAGCCGTGCTACGGTGGTTTTTCCGCAGCCGCTTTCGCCGACCAATCCCAGGGTTTGACCCCGATCGATCTCAAAGTCTACTCCATCCACCGCTTTTAGGTAGGAGACTGTTTTCTGGAGCATGCCCCGACGTACGGGGAAGTGTTTTCTAAGGCCCCGAACTTGCAGCAGCGGTGTGTTATGTCCATTTACCCTTGGCATGAATTATATGTCCTTCAACGGGTAGTCGACGACCGGGCACCGGGCCAGATGACCATTGCCGTGATCGCGCATGCCCGGCAAATCGGTTTCGCAGGATGCAATTCGATACCGGCAGCGCGGATGAAACGGACAGCCTGTCGGCTTATAAGCGGGGTGGGGCACATTGCCGGTAATATTGTAAAGCCGCTGACCCCTCTTTTCCCTTGTGGGCAAAGCCGCCAGCAGGGCCTGGGTATAGGGATGCCCCGGCTGGCGGAACAGCACATCCGCAGCCGCTTCCTCAACAACCATGCCGGCGTACATCACATATACCCGATCGGCTATGGCGGATACCACACCCAGGTCGTGGGTGATGTACTGGATGGCCATGTGGTGAGATTCTTTCAGGCCGCGCAGAAGGCCGAGTATACGTGATTGTACCGTGACATCCAGGGCTGTGGTGGGCTCATCGGCAATGACCAGGTCCGGTTCACAGGCCAGAGCCATGGCTATCATGACCCGCTGGCGCTGCCCGCCGCTCAGTTGGTGCGGATAGTCACCCAGGCGGCGACGGCCGTCCCGGATACCGACATCGGACAACAGTTGGACACTGCGGTCGTGCAAGTCGGCCGGTACCAGTTGATTATGGATGCGGATGGCTTCCTGAATCTGATCACCGATCGTGAAAACCGGGTTCAGTGAGCTCATCGGCTCCTGGAAAACCATGGCGATCTGGCGGCCGCGTACGCTTTGCAGCGCCGACTCATTCATGGTGATCAGGTCCCGGCCATCGAAATGGGCTTGCCCGCCGGCGATAAACGCCGGCGGTGTCGGCAGCAGACCGAGCAGCGCCAGGGCGGTGACGGTTTTCCCGCAGCCGGATTCACCGACGATACAGACGGTTTCCTGACGATGGATCCTGTAGCTGACGCCGTCCACCGCTCGCGAGACAGTTGTGTCCCCCTTAAAATAGACGCGCAGGTCGGTTACGTTTAGCAATATGCTGTTGTCTGTTCCGGGCATGGTCTGATTACGGATAAAACGTGCACCACATATTAAAGTTTGTGTTTCGATGAGCGCGGTATAACGTTCCGTTGTTTATCAATTCCGGTCCCTCAATTTGGGGTTGAATATATCCCGCAAGCCTTCACCGAACAGGTTGAAAGCCAGCACCACGATCAGGATGACGATACCCGGGGCGAACGTCAGCCAGGGGGCATCGAAGATGAACGCCTTGCCGTCGGAGAGAATATTGCCCCAGGTGGCATGCGGCGGCGGTACGCCGAAGCCCAGAAAGCTCAGGCCGGCCTCGGTAAGGATAGCTGAGGCAATGCCCAGCGTAGCCGACACCAGTACCGGGGCGATAGCATTGGGCATCATATGGCGAAATATAATCCGGGCATCGCTTAAACCAAGGGCCCGGGCTGCAGCCACGAAATCCTGTTCACGCAGCGACAGGAATTCGGCCCGGACGAACCGGGTCGTGCCCATCCAGCTGGTCAAGCCGATGACGATCATGATGTTGTACAGGCTGGCCGGCAGCAGCGCCACTACGGTGAGTATCAGAAAGAAAGTGGGGAAACAGAGCATGATGTCTACGGCGCGCATGATGAGCGTATCCACCGAGAAAAGCCGGCCGTCAAGCAGCTTGGCGGCGGGATGCCGCATCCTGGCAGCGGCCGTATGTTTCGGCGTACGCAGGCGCCATCGCAGCAGTGGCAGGACCAGGATCGCCGCGACAGCAGCCGCCGGGAAATTACCGTTATAAGCGGCCAGAAAAACGCCCGCCAGCAGTCCCCAGACCAGCATGTGAGCCAGCCGGATATGCTGCTGGCCGTAATATCCCGCAATGCCCCCCAAAATGATGCCGATGAAGACGGATATTCCCACCGCCACAAACCCGACTGTCAGTGAGACCCAGGCCCCTTGCAGCATACGCGCGAAAACATCGCGGCCCAGATCGTCGGTGCCGAGCAGGTATATACCGAGCAGGGGGATTTCTCCGGGTTGCAGGGAGGCCACATTAGCCCGGGCCAGCGGAGGCCGTAATTTTTCCTGGAGCCGCACCATGGAAGGGTCCACGAACGGATCGACTCCGGATGTCAGCACCAGTCCGATGATGGCGATCAGGAAAAACAGCCCAAAGACAATCAGGCCGCCCAGGGCCATGCGGTTTTTACGCAGCAGGCGCCAGAATTCTTCCCGCGGTGAGCGCGGCGGTGGCATCAGGGTACCGTCCTTAAGCACCGGTGACGATTCTGTGTGTGTCGCGGCCATCAGAGTTTTATCCTCGGATCCACCACCATGTACAGCACATCGGAAACGAAGGTGCCGATCAGTACCAGGACGGCGGATATGAAGTTGACAGTCAAGATGACCGGGTAGTCTCGGGCCAGGATGGCTTCATAAGCCATCCGGCCCATGCCGGGCCACGAAAAGATGGATTCGATAATGACGGACCCGCCAATCAGGCCGGGCAGGATCAGGCCGAACATGGTAACGAAAGGCAGCAGGGCATTGCGCAGGGCGTGCCGGTAGTAGACGGTTTCCATGGGCAGCCCTTTGGCCCGGGCTGTACGGACGTAGTCCTGGCTGATGATTTCCAGCATCTGGCTGCGGACATAGCGTGAAAGGACGGCGATGCCGCCTGTGGCGCCCAGGATGGAAGGCAGGACCATATGCCAGGTACGGTCCATCAACCGGTTGAAGGCGGCTGCATCGGATGTGCCGAAGGTCTCCATGCCGATAACCGGAACATGCAGCCAGTTCACCATCAGGATAATCAGGATATAGGCAAAAAAGAAACCCGGGATCGAGATCAGCAGGTAAGCAAAAAAGGTTGTGGATTTATCAAAACCGCTGCCGCGGTCGATGGCTGCCCGGATGCCCATGGGAAAAGAGAATGTCCAGGTAAGCAGCGTGCCGATAATAAACAGGGGCAGACTGTTGAGGAACCGCTCCCAGATTTTAACCAGGACCGGCCGCTGATCCTTCCATGAGACGATTCGCCCGGTGAACAGATCCCGGTAGAAGAGGTAGAACTGGACATGCAGCGGTTCATCCAAATGCAGTTCGGCGCGCATGCGCTCAACAATTTCCGGTGTGAATTTGGGATTCAGGGGATCGATCTGGCTGGGTTCGCCCGGCGCCAGATGGATGATGAGAAAAGAAACCACCGCCACGAACACGAGGGTGATAGTTTTCTGGACGAGGCTTCTTCCGATGAACGACAACATGCCGATTTATCCCCGGTCGGTCAATGTGGGCTGCTGCGGCAGCTTGATCCACTGGTTGAAATGATACGCATAGTTGCCCGTCTTGGTGGGCACGATGGGTTTATAGACCCATTCTCCACGTTCAGTCTTAACTTGCCGGACAATGCGCTTGTCCAGCAGCGCCGTCCAGCGGCCCACATATAGAAACGTATAGGGCTGGGCGGCGGCGATGATTTCATGCAGGCGGTGACAGTATTTTACCTGGCGGCCATGATCGTATTCACGCCTGATTTTCAAGATCAGGTCATCCGCCTCCGGGTCCGAAAACCCCACGAAGTTGAGCTGAAACGGACCGGTTTGACTGGAGTGCCAGATCTGGTAGAGATCCGGGTCGATGCCCATGGACCAGCCCAGAACCAGCGTGTCAAAATCAAGCTGATTGACGCGCTTTTGGATAAATACCGACCACTCGACAAGATCGGTGGAGACATCTATGCCGATGCGTTTCCAGGCGTCCTGGGCGATGGCCAGAATGGCTTTGCGCAGGTTGTTTCCGTTATTGGTGATCAGGGTGAACTGCATCCGGCGGCCGTTCTTCTCCAGCCAGCCCTCTGCGTTGCGATGCCACCCGGCTTCGGCCAGCAGCATGAGCGCACCCTCCGGGTCATATGGCAGCGGCGGAATATCCCGGTTGTAGAAATCGGTCTGTTTGACAAACGGACCGGTAATAGATTCTGCCTGACCGTACATCACGTAGCGGATGATTTTGCCGGTATCGATAGCCATCCCCAGTGCCCGGCGGACGCGTGGGTCGTCAAACGGCTCCCGGCGCATATTATAGGCAATATATGAATAGCCGAACGATGTCCCGGAAAATTGCTGGAAGCGGTCATCGGCCCGCAGCCGTTCAACCTGGTGCGGAACGACTGCGTAATTATCCACTGTGCCCGCATAAAATTCCATTTCCTGGGTCAAGGGATCCGGAATGATCCGCATGATGTAGGTGTGATAGTTGGGCGGGCCTTCCCAGTACCGCTCAAAGCGTTCCAGGCGGATGTAGCGATCTGATTTCCACTCTTTGAAAACAAACGGGCCGCTGCCGATCGGTTCACGGTTAAACCGGCTTTGACGCAGCGTAAACTCGGCCGGATCCTTGCCGGTTGCCCGGGCTTCCGCAGCCAGGGCTTTGTCGTTGAGGCGATGTGCGGGCAATATGCCCATGCTCCAGGTTCCCAGGGCAGGCGAGTAAAGCCGCTTGTAGGTGATCTTTACGGTCAAAGGATCCAGCACGGCAACCGATTTAACCGGTTCGTAGTCCGGTATGCGTGGTGACAGGTTGCGGGGATTCACAATCGCCTGATAGGTGAACTTTACATCTTCGGCATTCAGTTCATGACCGTCATGAAAGCGGACCCCCGGGCGCAGGCGAAACACGATGACCGGATTGTGCTCGGTGGCCGGGAGAATCTCCTGCGCCAGGGCCTGATGATCTTTAGCCGGCAAGGGCGGATCGGTGGTGACCTGGCGGGCCGCATCGAATGAGGTGAAGTAGTCTTTCCCCAGCACGGTCTGCAGACGCTGGAAAAGATCCTGGTCCACCTGGTTCAGGGACAGTTTAATCCGTGCGGGGGCTTGCGCGGTAATACGCACGGTTTTCTTGGTACCGTCGATAGTGACCTGACGATTTGTTTTCAAGACCTGCGCCGGTAAAAGGCTTATGCCCGTAACCGACTTCAGCTCTGACGCTCCGGCTGATAGCTGCTGCCGCAGCCAGGCCAGGATATTATTTCCATCAATACCGTGTTCGGCCGCGAGGGGGCGCGCAGGATTCAGGTAGAAGTAGGCCACCTCGGAAATTTGCCAGTCGCGGGCGACGCGTCCGCGGTAGCGCAGCTGATCGTCCCGATCGATGAGTCCTTCGAAGACCATAGATTCGATCTGGCTGCTGGCGGAATCCGCGGTCAGGATAGGGTTGAGCTGGCTGGCGTCACCGATTGTGGCCGTAATGAACTGGTTCAAGCGATCCGGGTTTCCCCGCGTCTGCTCTTCATAGGTGGGTACCCAGAAATATGATTGCAGCAGGAAGAGGACGACTACAACGGGGACGATAATGAGGGCACGTCGTGTGGTCATTTTGATTAAAGGGCCGTGTAGATCAAAACGGCCGATGCCTTACGGCGATGAGGCGCCCATCCGAACAGAGGTTGGGTTCGGACGGGCACTTCCGTGTGGGTTCGGCCTATTGGTCTTGGGCCGGTTTATTTTCCATTGGTGCGAGTTCCGGCGCAGCCGCCTGACTGGCTTCTTCAGCCGCAGCCTGCTGCTGGGCAGCCAGGGCTTCTTCCGCCGCCCGCGCCTCTTCTTCGGCACGGGCCTTGTTCGCCGCCAGCGCTTCGGTGAAGATAGCCTTTTTCTGCTCGATCAGCTTGAGCAGATTTTCATCCGGGTTCAGAGCGGCGGCGGCGGCCAGGTGGTCTAGCGCGACATCCAAATCTTCAGATGTACCGCGGCTGGCGGCCACGTTGGCTTTGTACATGTATATGGCAATGTCGATGCCGTCGATGCGGGCGTAGACAGCATTTTGCAAATCCCGGTTGTGGGCAAATTTAAGCGCCTTTTCCAGGTATTGCTTGATACCGTCGAAGTCCGGGAAACCGGGAGCAGCCAACAGGGTATCGGCCTTGTCGAGATAATGGGTGTAGATCAACGGAAATACAGCGGCTTTGTCGTACTCGGGCTTGATTTCTTCAGGTGCCGAAACCCCGGGGAGGGTGACCAGCAGCCGGTCGCCAAGGGGTGCGAATTTGCCCTGCCATACCTCAATCGCGCCTTCGGCCGGTTTGATATAGTAAGTGTCGGCGTTGTTTATAGAGGCACCGATGACCAGTAAAAAGAGCAGCAGGGCGATGCCGGCCGCCCCAAACGTGAAGTACTGCCCGGTGCGGTCAACCGGCGGCGCCGGGGGGGCTGCGGAAACAGCCGGTTCAGCGTAGGAGACTTTGACTTTTTCGGCGGCTGCCTTTTCCGCAGCGGTCTTTTCCGCAGCAGCTATTTCGGCGGCAGCCTTTTCCGCGGCGGCTTGCTCGGCCGCAGCCTTTGCGCCGGCTTCCTGGATGGCGGCCATGTCAAAACGGCGCCACAGGATGGTCTTGATAGTTTCAATTTCCTGATTGTCAGACCCGGCAATAAACGGCGGTGGATCCTGGAATTTCACTTTGGCCCGGGCGGCCTTGACGATTTTTTCGGTCTGCGGCCAGTCAAATTGCTGATTGAGCAACGCTCTGCCGGTCAGTTTTTTAACAGGTGCCTGCTTGGGTGCTGCTTTCTTGGTTGCAACGGTTTTCGCTACCTTTTTCTTGGGGGCGGCTTTTTTGGCAGCCGCTTTTTTACGAACAGCCTTTTTCTGGGGAGCAGCCTTCTTTTTCGGTGCGGCTTTCTTGGGGGCAGCCTTCTTTTTTGCGGCTTTCTTCTTAGCGGTCTTTTTAACGGCGGCCTTTTTGGCGGCGGACTTCTTGGCCGGAGCTGACTTTTTGGCAGCGCTTTTCTTCTTCGAGGTCGATTTAATAAGGCTCTTTTTTCCCATAAAAAACCCCTTTGAAAATGAATAAAATTGGAATATAGGCTGTAATTACATGCAAATAACCCACATATTGAATTAGGTATTATTTGTAAACACTTATTTGAGCGACAACGGCTGGCGCCGAAAGGAAACAAAGCATATGTTACCCAAAACATTAACCGCAAAAAAAGAAAAGTTGATCACCCGCCTGAAGGCACTGCAGTCGGTAGCGGTGGCTTTTTCCGGCGGTGTGGACAGCGCATTTTTGGCCGTGATGGCCCGACAGGTTCTCGGGGACCGGATGGTTGCCCTGAAAGCTGTATCACCGATACATTCCGGTCGGGAACACCGGGCGGCCCTGGACTTCGCCAAAACCTTCGATCTGCCCCTTACCGTTATCACGACGGATGAGCTGAGTGTATCCGGGATTGCCGAAAACCCGTCTGACCGCTGTTATCACTGCAAGCAGTACCTGATGACCCTGATGGCGGCCCAGGCTGAAAAACTTGGATTTACCTGCATTGCCCACGGCGCAAACCTCGATGATCTCGATGATTACCGCCCCGGCTTCAAAGCGGCTAAAGAACTCGACATCAAGGCCCCCCTCATTGACGCCGAATTAACAAAAGCCGAGATCCGCCGGCTGTCCCAGGACATGAGCCTGCCCACCTGGGATCGACCGTCCATGGCCTGTCTGGCTTCCCGGATTCCGTATGGAACGCATTTGACGAAACCCCTTTTGGAAACGATCGCCCGGGCCGAGGACCTTCTGTATGATCTGGGACTGTCAGCATGCCGCGTGCGGCACCATGGAAACCTTGCCCGGATAGAGATTGATCCGGCCGAATTTTCCGGGCTGCTGACCGGCCCGGCCAGGGAAGGCCTGGTGGCCGGGTTGAAAGACCTGGGATATGACCATATCTGTCTCGACCTGGAGGGGTATGTGCAGGGCAGTTTAAACCGAGCCCTGGAGAAAAGGGAAACGTGAAAGCGCTTGCCAAGCGACCGGCGATCCTGGTCAGTGCCTGCCTGGTCGGCTGCCGGGCGAGGTACGACGGCAAAAAAGTCGGTATCACAGACGGGCGGCTGGAGCACTGGACAGCCGCCGGTCTGGTACTGCCGTTTTGCCCGGAAACTGCCGGCGGGCTGCCGGTACCCAGGGCTCCGGCGGAGATTGCCGGTGGTGCCGGTCAGGCTTTACTGGCCGGCAGTGTGCGGGTACATACCCGTGAAGGGAACGATGTGACGGCTAAGTTTATAGAGGGCGCCCGTCTTGCCCTGCACGCTTGCCGCCATTTCAATCTGCAATCTGCGGTATTGAAGGACGGCAGTCCTTCCTGCGGGATAACCCGTATTTATGACGGACAATTCCGGGGCCGACAGGTTGCGGGGCAGGGCGTGACCGCGGCCTTACTGGCGGCCCATGGTATTGCTCTGTATAGCGAGGAAAAGCTTAAACACCTGAAGGTGCCGGTATGAAAAGAAATTTGACAGGTTAGGTGACTTCAGATACTCTCCTGCACCAGAGCCTCATACCAGAACCAATGTTAAACTACGGATGGTGGTTCAGGATTCAGTCTTCACTCTGCGAGATGCCCGCTTCGCGTTCCAAGCGTCGCAGGGCAAGCAGCCGACAATTAGATTCTCTTGATATAGGTCCTAAAGCTCCCCGGGAGGCACCCATGGCCAAAGAGGTACTGGAAGACCACACCGAGCGCCGCGTCCATCCTCGGTACGCGGTCAATATCCCCGTCAAGGTCGATATCGGAAATGAAACTATAGACGGCCTCATGGTTGATATCAGTATCGAGGGGCTGCGTATCAGCGTCCCAAGTCTTATCAAACCATCCACCGATATTCTGGTGAGCTTTTCCACCGAAGATGAGGTCCAAATTCTTGCGCACACTGTCTGGACCCTGGAACAGAATCTGGCCGGCCTGCCGTCTTACCTGGTAGGCCTCAAGATCAATTCCGTACGGGTCAATAACCGTGATATGCCCGGCCAGGCAGAACGCACCGCTTTCCTGGACAAATTGCTGCAGTAGCTTTTGCGGAAGTCATCTTTCAGCCCAACTCTCCGGGCAAGCTGCCTGCGGCAGGTAATCCGCCGCCACTCTGCCTTGACAATAGAAATGAGAATCATTATGTTGTCGCCTGCTGAGTATATGCTCATAAGGAGGGGGCGCATGGCACGACCACAAAAAAACCGTATCGTTGCTTTCAACCCCGACGTCAGCTATTTCAAACCGCGCGGCATTCCATTGTTGGAATTGGACGAGGTCGGCTTGACGGTCGATGAACGCGAAGCCATCCGGCTGGCGGATTTGCAGGGGTTGTCCCATGAGGAAGCTGGCCGGCAAATGGGCGTCTCGCGCGCTACTTTCGGGCGCATCGTTCAGCGGGCCCGGTATGCAGTGGCCGATGCATTGATCAATGGCAAAGCCATAAATGTAGGCGGTGGCAATTACCGGTTGGCCGATACTGACAAGCGCTTCGCCTGCAGGGGGTGCGGTCACAACTGGGCGGCGCCTCCGGAAAACGGACGGCCGGAGGGATGCCCGGAGTGTGCGGGTGACAGTTTTCAACCGATATCAACACAGGATTAAATCGAACAACAGGGAGCGAAGAAAAGACATGGTACAGATTCAAGACAGCATGCCCAAGCAGCAGAACCCGCAGGAACAGCAGGCCGCCCGGGATGCGGCCCTGGGCCAGGCGCTGGGCAGAATAAAAAATAAGATACTCGTTATGAGCGGCAAAGGCGGCGTGGGTAAAACCAGCACTTCGGTCAATCTTTCAGTCGCCCTGGCCCAGAAAGGTTATCAGGTCGGCCTTATGGACGTCGATCTCCATGGACCGGATGTACCGCGGATGCTGGGCCTGGACCAGATGCCGGACCTCAGTGACAACGGCAAACTCAACCCGGTTAAATACTCCGAAAACCTTTCGGTTATCTCCATCGAGTCCCTGACGCCGGGCAAGGACGATGCCATTATCTGGCGGGGGCCGGTAAAATATTCCGCGATCCAGCAGTTCATCGCCGACGTAGATTGGGGGGATCTCGATTTTCTGGTCATCGACGCGCCTCCCGGAACCGGAGACGAACCGCTGACCGTGGCCCAGACGATTACAGATGCAAAAGCGGTGATTGTGACCACACCCCAGGAGATTTCCCTGGCCGATGTCCGCAAATCGATCAACTTTTGTAAAACCGTCAATATGGATATTTTCGGTATTGTAGAAAACATGAGCGGTTTTTCCTGCCCGCATTGCGGCGAGGTGATCGATCCTTTTGGGACCGGCGGGGGCGAGAAGACCGCTGCGGACGCAGGACTGAGTTTCCTGGGCCGGGTGCCCTTCGACCCGAGTGTGGTGGCGTGTGGTGATACGGGGGAGGCTGTCCAGGCCAAGCACACTGATTCTCCAGTGGCCAAAGCATTTACCGAGGTGGCCGGCAAGTTGTCGGAACTGGTTTAAACGGGGCCATTGGCGGCTGACATATCCACTGCGTAGTAACGGCATAATAAAACCGGTCGTCGGGTTTCATGACGACCGGTTTTTTTTATCGTGAGCGGAACAGGTTACTGAAAACCGCTCTAATCATGCGGGTACATGGCATCGATCTTCTCTTTATACTGATCCATGACCACATTCTTCTTGACCTTCAGAGTCGGGGTGAGCAGACCGTTTTCAATGGTGAACTCAGGTACCAGCGAGATCTTTTTAATAGTTTCAAAAGAAGCGAATTCTTTATTTTTATCGACTACCTGAGCTTCGACATGCTGGATGACCTGCTCGTTTACGATCAGGTCGTCGATGCCGTTAAAGGCGATTCCCTGCTGCTTGGCCCATTCCTGAACATTCTCGGCATCCACGGTTACGATAGCGGATAGAAATTTACGCTTGTCGCCGACAACACAAACCTGGTTGATAAACTTGGAAGTGGCCAGGGCGCCTTCAATGGCGGACGGGGCGATATTCTTGCCGCCGGCGGTGATGATCAGGTCCTTCTTGCGGCCGGTGATGCGCAGAAAATTTTCAGCATCGATTTCTCCCAGGTCCCCGGTTTTCTGCCAGCCGTCGGCCGAAATAGTGGCCGCGGTCTCATCCGGCATTTTATAGTAGGCCTGCATGACGTTGCGGCCGCGGAAAAGAACTTCACCATCTTCACCGATCTTCTGTTCAATGCCCGGGCCGGGCTGGCAGACCCACCCAAACCGATAGTTGTCAAAGCGGTTCAGATTCGTAAAAGAGGTGTTTTCGGTCATACCGATGCCCTCCAGTACGAGTATACCGGCCGCATGGAAAAATTTGGCTATCTTCGGATTGATCGGCGCCGCTCCGCTGATGCACCAGCGCACCCGGCCGCCGAGAGCCGCCTGGACCTTGCTGAAGACCAGTTTGGTGGCCAGGGAATACTTGAGATTGAGCGCAAAAGGTATCGGCTGGCCGTTTAGCTTGCGGTCGCTGACCTGGTTTCCGACGTCACAAGCCCAGTTGAAGATTTTCAGGGCTGCGCCTCCCTTGGCCTCGGCGCCGCTGAATATCTTTGAATAGATCTTTTCATAGATGCGGGGCACGCTGGCAAACCAGTGCGGACGAGCCGCCGCGATGTCTTCGACGATCGTTTCCATGCTGCGGGTAAATGTGGTCGCTGCCCCGGCCAGCAGGCTGGCGTAGGTGCAGGTCCGGGCAAAGACATGGGCCAGCGGCAGGAAAAGAAAGACTTCGTCGCCTTCCATGATCGTGGTACTGCCCTTTACCGACTGGGCGGTGAATGTGACATTGTCGTGCGTAAGCACCGCCCCTTTGGGTACACCGGTGGTTCCGGAGGTGTACACAATACCGGCGGTGTCTTGCGGAGTTACCGCGTCGACTCTCTGCTGGTAGTCCTCATCGGAAATATCCCGGCCCAGGTCCAGAAATTCCTCGAAGTTGAGAACCCACTCATCCCCGCGGGCATCGCCGTTGAAAAGGATGACGTTGCGTACCTCGGGAATGCTGTCCTTGATCTCGTTGAGTTTGGCCAGCTGCACATCGTTTTCCGCGAAAACCACGACACCGTCGGAATGGTCGATGATATACTGGCAATCCTTGGCCAGGTTGGACTGGTAGATCCCTACCGTGGCGGCTCCGATGCTTGTGATGCCCATGTCGGCCAGAACCCACCGGTAACAGCTGTAGCTGATGATATTGATCTTGTCGCCCTTTTCAATGCCAAGGGCCATGAGGCTTTTGCCCACCCCCTTGACCTGGTCGTAGAAGACCCCCCAACTGACAGCTTCCCTGACACCGGGTTCTACGAACCATTTGTAGGCTGCCTGGTCAAAGTGACGATCCACTGTCTCGCTGAGCATGTGATTGATGTTGCGATAATCGGTAAACTGCATGCTTCCCCCTTTCCCCAAATATGAAGCCTTGCTGAATGTAAGCTGGTGAACGTCAGCCGATATCGGCGTAATCGTCCGGTCCGCCCCGGTTCAGATCCAGCGGAGGCACTATATTACCTCCTGAATTTTCAGGATATTGGAACCAGCCCCCGGCAGACAGGCAAGTTGACGTTTACGTTAATGGTGTAGTGCCATACCAGAGAAATGATCCGGTGTCTACCGTTTGATTTTACCGGGCAATATGAACTCGTAGCGTTTACGGGTGAAGTAGGTCGCCAGGGCACGGTCCAGCTTCCGAAATGCCAGAAACAGCGTCCAGATGAATTTGTCCTCCCGATAATAACGCTGGACCTCCGGCAGAGTCACCTGCCGTTGATCGGCCGGCAGGGAAGCGTTGATAATCCTTACCGCGGCGCTGACCAAGTCCGAACGCTGCTCCTTGATAAGGTTGGCCGTCATATCGATCAGCACCTGGCGGGGGTCATAATACCGATTCATGACATCATCGACAAATAGCCACCGGATCAGCCAGCGTAGAAATGAGGGCGCCGCCTGCAAAAGCAGTTCCGGATCGAGCTGTTCTACCCCGCTTTTCCGGATAAACGGCGTGCTGGTATCAATGTAGTACAGCTTCTCTTCAGGGCCGGCCGCAGTCAGGGCCCAGTTGGATATCTGGCCGTCGATAGCCAGTTCCATTTCGGGCCCGAGGGCGTCATTGTATATCCAGAAGCCGGCCATGGCGTCCATAATTTTTTCCAGCAGGGATTCGAACCCGGTCTCATCCATATCCTGAATCAGGCGATTGGCGATGCGATCGGCCGGCACCCGGGTTTGGGTTATATACAGTACAACCGGGCGGCGGGGCAAAGCCACGACCTGGGTTGCGGTTTCCGGCAGGTTCAGCCCGGCCTGGGTCAGCTGCCGGCAGTATTCGTGGTACATTGCGGCATATGCCTCGGCCTCCGGAACCGTTTTAAACAGCGGCATTCTTTTGTACGCGCGGTCCCTGTCAGCGTCTATCTGGAAAATAGCCGAGATTTCACCGAATCCGATTAGACGGGCCGGGATGGCCGACCGATCCAGGTGTTGCGGATCCAGGCCGGCTTCGAAGCGTTCCAAAAGATCGCTGTCAATATCCATAGTCCTCACATTTGCTGATATGCTGGGATCGATAATCAGGGCTCCTGGGCCAAGGGTTCCGGAGGTCAAGTGAAATGCCATTGACACCGAAATTCCAAGTTCCTGGGAGCATCTATTCCGGCAATGTTTCGTAAATAACCACAATAGATAGATTCTTCGATCTGTACGTTCGCCTAATCCTTTGAACCCTTGGCCCCTTGGACCCTAAAAAAAGAGCTGTACGTCTTTAAGAGCGCGATCCAGACGATCGAGAACCCAGTCCACCTGTTCGAGGTCGATCACCAGCGGTGGCAGCAATTGGGCCACGGATTTATCATTGTTGGCGTATACAACCAGAAGATCCTGTTTGTAGGCGGCCAGTGACAGGAGGGGACCGCAGTCCGCGGATTTCATTTTAAGGCCCATAAACAGGCCTAATTGGCGCAAATCTTCCAGGCAGTCATATTTGCCAGTCAACCGGGCTATGCCGGTTTGAAACCGGTCTGCCAGTTGATTGACATGCACCAGAAAGGCCGGTGCCGCGGATATTTCCAGCACTTTGAGAGCAACCGCACAGCCGAGTTCGGCCCCTCCGAAGGTGGAAACATGAATATGGGGATCGGCATGGAACACCGATTCCAGGGGCGTGCGCAGCACCGTGGCCGTAATCGGGTAGATCCCGCCGGACAATCCTTTACCCAGAATCACCATATCGGGCAGGATGTTAAAATGTTCAAATCCCCAGAGTTTGCCGGTTCGGCCCAACCCGGTTTGAACCTCATCCATGATCAGCAAGGCCCCGCAGCGATCACAGAGTTCCCGGACCCTTGCCAGGTACCCCTCCGGAGGCAGCGGCATGCCCAAGGTGGCCGGGACGGTTTCCAGGATGACCGCGGCTGTCGCTGGTCCCAGGGCCTGTTCGAGGGCTTCACTGTCTCCGAAAGGAACCTGGGCGAAACCCGGCGGCTGGGGACCGAACGGGGCCCTGTATTTTTCGTCGCCCGCGGCCATGGCCAGCCCGGTATGCCCGTGGTAGCCGCCTTGGGCAGAGAGGATCAGCGGTCGGCCGGTGTGGGCCCGGGCCACCTTGAACGCCAGATCAACGGCCTCGCCACCGCTGACACCGAACACGGTGTAGTCCAGATCACCGGGCATAAGTTCGGCCAGGCAGGCCCCCAGGCGGGCCCGGCTGCGGCTGATCAAGTGCCCGTTGCCGATATCGGCTTGCTGCAGGGCGTCTGTCAGGGCGGCGATGATTTCCGGGTTGCGGTGGCCGAGATTATAGGTGCCGCCGTTGGTGTGCAGGTTGAAGACCCGCTTCTTTTCGTCCAGATCCCAGGCATACGGCCCTTCCCGTCGACCGAGCACCAGCGGCATGCCGACTTCTTCCCAGAAGTCGGCTTTGGCCGAGTTTACGTACCGACGAAATTGATCGATAACACGCTGCTTTTCCGGTGAGTAGTCTGAGTTCATTTTTGCGGCCGTCACTTCAATCGCATGGGCTTTTCGATGGTTACCTAAACATGACCGGCGGTTACATTTAAGGTAAATTCGTCAAAGTTAAGCGTGGTCCACACCCGTGTCTGGCGGTCCGCCTGGTTTTCCAGAGTGAAGGTCCGGTATTCAACCGACCCCATGCGATCCGTACTCAGTTCGATCCGTTCCCGGTAAAAAGCAATCAGGCAGGTGACCGGTTCCATTGCAAGGTTCTGCAAAGTAACTTTTAAATAGCGGGTCTTTTTGTGATCAATGGTACCGACATATTCTTCACCAGCCAGCAAGCTGACCATTACCGGTTCCGTGTCTGCCCGGACCATGGTCGGGCAAAGGCTGATACAAAAGAGCAGGACAACTATAAATGGCTGACTAACCCGACTGATCATATTTTTCTCCGGAGGGCTGAGTAATAATCTGGTCGATAAGGTCCGCAACCGTCATTAAACGGACGCCGATGTTTTGCAGTTCGCTGATGCCGCGTTCATAAAGGCCCGATAGGGCGTCACGTGCTACGACAATTCGATAATCGCGCTCACTGGCTTCATAGATGGAGGTGCGCGGGCAATTGGGGAAGTTACTGCCGGCAAAAACTATTGTGTTCACCCCACAGGCCTGCAGGTGTTTATGAAAAGGGGTTTCATAAAAAGCACCCCAGCGGGGCTTATAGATTACCACTTCATTGGCAGACAGGGTTTGGACTTTTCCTTTAAGCAAACCGGCGCAATCCAGGGGTCCGGCGTTTTCAGGCAACAAATCAGCAGCTAGCTGGCAGTCATCTGTGTCCGCCAGCATGAGCTCCGCGCCACATTCGACCGCGGAACGTCGACACAGGTCAACGTTCCGGCCATCGGGCTGGTAAATACGAACGATGTGCACAATGGGCTTGCCGGCGGACCGAAAGGCACTTACCAGGCGACCCATCGCAGGCAGGACATCTGAGGTGCCGGGGACTTCTAGAGGGCGATTATCCAAGGTTGCGACTTGGGTATCAATCGTTGCCAGTGCCACCGAGGAATAATCCGGGCGAGTATAGTCATGTTTTTCAGGCATTTGCGGATTCCTGACTGCTGCCAAGATGTTTCAGCCCGTTTTTTAGGTCGGAAATCAAATCATGGGGATCTTCCAGCCCGATGTTTACCCTGAATATCGTGCGCTCATTATAATCCGATTCTGCGGACCGCCGATACTGCCCGACGGTCAACAGGCTTTGATAGCCCCCCCAGCTGAAACCGAGTCCGAAGAGCTGCAAGGCATTTGCAAATGCAGCCATCCGGTCTTCGGGATACTCCTTTTTCAGCACGAATGCAAAGAGCCCGGTGGAACCTGAAAAGTCCCGCTGCCAGAGATGGTGCTGGGGATGACCGGGAAGAGCCGGGTGGAGTACGCGTTCCACTATTTCGAGTCCATCCAGCCATTGGGCCACTTCCAGAGCAGCGGCTTCATGCTGATTGAGCCTGACCGCCAATGTCTTGAGTCCCCGCAGGGCGAGATAGCAGTCATCCGGGGAGGCATAGAGCTCCATGGTGCGGCAAAAGCGCTTGAAGGTTTCAGCGCGATCTGAATTGACAGTTACCGTACCCAGCAATACATCCGAGTGACCGGAAATATATTTGGTGACGGATTGGATAATGACATCAACACCCAGCTCAAAAGGCTTGAGAAAAAGAGGGGTGGCCCAGGTATTGTCGATGATGGTAACGATATTGCTCTTGCGGGCGATAGCCGCGATGGCGGGGATATCTTGAATCTCAAATGTATTGGAACCAGGTGATTCCAGGAAGATCAAGCTAGTTTCCGGTTTGATATAGTCGTGCACTTCTAACCCCGCGGCAGAGGGCAGATATTCCGTCCGGACTCCGAATTTGGAAAGCGTCCGGTCGCAAAAACGCCGCGTGGGGCCGTACACGTTATCGACGACCAGAATATGGTCGCCACTGCGGGTAAACGCCATTAGAGCGGTGGTGATGGCATTGATTCCGGATTGAAAGGCTTTGGTGAGCGCCCCACCTTCGAGCTCTGTCATGGCGCTCTCGAACATATGCTGTACCGGGAGGCCGGCGGTGCCGTAGCTGACGCCGCGGTATTCTCCCCGTACGGCGGCCTGCAGGTCGGCGTAGCTGTCGAAAAGGACCGTGGATGCATGATGTACGGGCGGGTTAATGGTTCTGACCACGGACGCCTTTGCTGCGGGGGTGTACAAACCCGTTTTTACCAATTTGGTATGGATACCTTTTTTGGTCATGCCAAGTCTTTGAGGATAGTTACGTTTTTATGCGCGGTGCAAAAATAATTGTGAAATTAACACTTGCCGCGTCTTACGGCAAGTTCATTCTGGGGATGCTTAAACCCCCATACAGTTGTCGTTACGCGCTCAGGCAGGTACCAATAACAGCCCGGCCCATTCTTTTCATAACCGCTTCCCACCGGTATGCTTAGCCGGCATGGGGGGCACTTGCCGCTGCGACAGGAGATAACACGATGGCGGTGTTGCCTTTTTTGCAGGGTTAAAGTAGAAGTAGCGCGCAGGTATGCCTCTATCCCGGTAAAACCAGATCGGTCTGGTTGTCATCATATTATTGTAAATTCAAGTTATTAGGTCTTGGAAGAGTAAATATGCCGTCAAACTCCGAAGATACGCGAATTTTAATTGGGGCCCAAAGCAATGACCACTCCGCCCACCTGGCCGGCATTCCCTCCAGGCAGTTTTTTACTGATGCGCAAACATTCGCCAAAGTTCAATTGCTGGTTACCGAATACTATCAGTTCGATGTTCCCAGCAATTTCTGGGATGTCTACAACGTGGAAGCCGAGGCCATGGGGCAGGTGATTGTATATCCGCCGGAAGGGATTCCGGATGTCGACCGTACCAAACCATTGATCGCCGAACCGGCCGACCTTGATCGTATTTCTCCACCGGATCCCCATACATCGGGACGGCTGCCCTGGATCCAGAAAGTCAATCAATGCTATTTGGAAATGACCGGCCAACTCGACGGGGTCTACTTCACGGCACCTTTCAGCCTGGCCGCCAATATCAGGGGTTATGAAAATCTTGTCGGCGATATGTACATGCGTCCTGAATTCGCCCATCGGCTTTTCAAATTTATATGTGATGACGTTCTCGGGCCGCATATCGAAGCGCTGCGCAGTGCGGCAGGCAGTCCCGACCTGTTTATGGATGGGCGGGATGCCTGGGCCTCCCCCCCGATGATTACGCTAGACATGATGGATGAGTATGTTGTCGCCTATAACCAAAGACTGCGGACCCGCCTGGGTGACAATGTTATCACCCGCGGCAATTGGGGAGATGCGAAAAGCCGCGATCCAGAGCGCTTTTTTTCTCAAAAGCTTCGATGCAGCCCCGGCACTTTGAGTGTGCTGGATCCAGATCTTTACGAAGTCGGACCGGATCGGGTCAAAAAATTTGCGAATGACAACAATGCGTTGACTGCAGCCGGGGTTGACGCCACTCTGCTTAAAAACGGGCCGATAGAGGCGATTGTGGATCGGATCAAATTATACATCGACCGGCTGGCTCGCGATGGCCGCTGTATGATTCATCTCAACCAGATACCTGCCGACACACCGCCGGACCATATTCACGCAGCCGTGGCGGCGTGCCGCTACTACGGACGGCTGCCGATTCCCTCGGACTTGGAACAGGTTGAGTTCGAGATTCCCCGGAGAGAAAGTTTTGCTGAGTTTCTGCAGGCCAAAGGTGAAATTTTCGAAACGTAGCTATCCTCCCGGCTGTTAGATCCGGTGGGCTTCCTGATCGGGAATATTCGACTGTGAAAGTATTGCAATGACTTTGTCTTCGGGCTGCTGTTTGCGCCTGTGGCCGGTGGATTGGTTGCTTCTCGCGGGGTGAACCTATGCCGACGGCGGAAAAATACGGCGTACACCGTGTTGCTATAAAGGGATTGGTTACCGGTATGCTCGGGATGGCCACGAGTTTAGTGTTTTTTAAGAAAACCGCTTCTATGCTTTCTGCTATAGAATGACCACCACTTTGGCTGGGTACCTTACCTGCCTGTTAATACTCAATAAAGACAGCCTAACCCAGCCATTAGAATTGTTGACAAATTAGCGGGTTAAATAGTAACAGTTACGGTTGCAATTTGGTTGAAGTCCCTTCTAAAGGACATGGAAAACCCCCTTACCCGCAAAGGCTTCACTAGGGCGGCGGTAAGCCAGACCGGGACGGAACTGGGCGGAATCAAGATCACATTCAACCCGGACAATCACCAAGGGGTCGATGCCGTTGTTTTTACCCAGGTGGTTCCCGGGGGTTTTACCAAACCCATTACCAATTTAACCGACCTTTACAACTAAAAGAGATACTATCCATGAAAAAAGACATTTCAAAAACGTTGTTTGATCAGGCTACCGCATTGATACCGGGAGGCGTCAACAGTCCGGTCCGCGCCTGCCGTTCGGTGGGTACCGATCCGCTATTTATCGACAGGGCCGATGGAGCCTACATTTACGATGCAGATGGTAACCGGTTCATTGACTATATCGGGTCCTGGGGGCCCATGATCTTGGGCCATCGGCCCCCGGCCGTATTGAACGCGGTAGCCGATGTCCTGGCCCGGGGCACCAGTTTCGGGGCGCCGACAAACTTGGAGATCGAACTGGCCCAAATGGTCTGCGCGGCAGTGCCGTCAATCGAAGTTGTCCGGATGGTCAATTCCGGGACCGAGGCGTGCATGAGCGCCATTCGGCTGGCCCGGGGGGTGACTGGCCGGGACCTGGTAATCAAGTTTGACGGCTGTTATCACGGCCATGCCGATACGCTGCTGGTAGCCGCTGGTTCGGGTGTGGCAACCCTGGGCATTCCGGGCAGCCCTGGTGTGCCTGAAGCTGTGGCCGCCGGAACGCTTTCTTTGCCGTTTAACGACATCGAGGCCGTTCAGACTGCTTTTAAAGAGAAAGGGGATCAGATTGCCTGCGTTATCGTGGAGCCCGTTGCCGGCAACATGGGGCTGGTGCGTCCGGCGCCGGGTTTTTTAGAGACCCTGCGCGAGGTGACTGCTGCGGCAGGCAGCTTACTTGTTTTTGATGAAGTCATGACCGGATTCCGGGTAGCCTATGGCGGGGCTCAATCCCTATACGGTATTGACCCGGATCTGACTTGCCTGGCCAAGGTAATCGGCGGCGGTCTGCCGGTAGGTGCTTACGGCGGAAAACGGGAGTACATGCAGCAGATCGCGCCCCAGGGACCCGTTTACCAGGCCGGGACGCTTTCCGGAAATCCCCTGGCCATGGCGGCCGGGATCGCTACCTTGAATGAACTTCAGAAACCCGGCCTTTATGAGGCCCTGGAGGAGACCAGTGCGAGCCTGGCGGATGGATTGGTAAAAGTTGCCGCTGATGCCGGGGTTCCGGTGCAGGTGGACCGGGTGGGGTCCATGCTGGGCATGTATTTCACCAACCAGCCGGTGCATGACTTTGAAGATGCCAAGACCAGTGACCTGGAACGTTTTACTTCCTACTACAAGGGTATGCTTGAAAGGAGCATCTATCTGGCACCTTCGCAATTCGAAGCAGCCTTCGTATCGGCAGCCCATTCCGCAGCCGATATCGATGCAACCCTCAGTGCGGCGTCTGAAGTGTTTCATCTACTTTAGCAGCAACCCGCATTTATATTCGACCGATCGTAAAGTTATCTCAAGAAACAAAGTATGGCCCAGTATGAAGGCAGTCGGTAGGATAAAACCAGAGGAATGCATCGGGCTCTGTGAGGGGCTAATCAAAGTGCCAACGCCGAGATCGGGCCAGAATTCTTTTTAAAATGACGCCCACAATAAGGCGCGGATCCTATATGCCGGTCCGCACTTTTGCGTTCACCTGGACAATAATGATATAATGAACACGTTATAATCGTTGCTCGGAACTACATTCTGGAGTTCTTTTTTACGTCTAAGACACCAAAATAATAATGCTAAGGGGGCACCATGGGAGCGACCTTAAAACGGGTGATGTTGTGCGTAAACATCCTGTTTCTAATTTTTACTTCCACTGGGCTGGCTGAATCCGGTGAAAAGCCGGTAGTTGTTGCTTCAACCACACAAATAGCAGATTTTGCGCGGCAGGTTGGTGGTGATCAGGTAATCGTAAAGAGTATCCTCGCACCGGGTGCCGACCCGCATACCTACAATGTCACACCCCAAGATGTTCAGATCGTATTGGGGGCGGATCTATGTATCGAAAACGGACTTCATCTGGAGGGTAAAAGCTGGATGAAGACCCTTGCCAAAGATGCCAAAAAGCCACTTGTTACTGTGACCGATGGTATCAAACCGCTGGTGATTGATGGAGAGGGTGATTATATAGCGGATCCGCATGCCTGGTTTTCTCCCCGAAATGCGGCTATATATGTCAACAATATCGTTAAAGCCATGGTTAAACTGGACCCTGATAACAAGTCGCTTTACACTGCTCGGGCTAAACTTTTCCTGCAGCAGCTTAGGGTGCTGGACGCTTGGATAAAAGAACAACTCAGTCAGATTCCCCCGCAACGCCGTATATTGGTTACCACCCATGATGCATTCAATTATTTCTGCCGCGAGTATAAATTCAATGCAGCCAACGATTTTTTATCCATTGCGCCGGTCGGCTGGTCCACAGGTGCTGAAGTCGGTGCCGGTATGACCCCGGAACGCCGCCGCAAAGTCGTCAATTCGATAAAAGCATCCGGCGCACCTGCCATTTTCGTAGAAACGACAATCAACCCCAAGCAAATCAGAGAAATTGCCAAAGAAACAGGTGTTAAAATCGGGGGAGAGCTTTACTCGGATTCAATGGGGCCGGCCGGTTCCGCTGGAGAAACCTACATCGGTATGATGCGGGAAAATACGCTCTTGATCGTCAACGCACTGAAATAAACATATGGTAAAGGTCAATGCGCTTTTTACTCTGCATCGTCATCTGGATTGTTTTTGTGGGCGGATTATGGGTGTATATCTGGCACCGCGATGCCAAACTTCCCGATAGTCCGTTACCCGCGCCGCCCGTTGAAACGGTTAAAGGCAATTACCGGCTTGAGATTACACCGACCTTTTCTGTTGAAACCGATCCGTTTGCTCTGCAAACTGACGCACCAGTGACAGCTTCCATCGAACTGCGTCTAAACGGACAATTACTTCAACAGCCCGACGAAGCCATTAGTCGCGGAAAAACACTGAAATTATTTAATATCCCGGAACTATCAACCGGCTTCAATGAGATATTTGTCAGTGCCAGCCCCCCGATTTCCGAAACTGAGCTGGATCACGGGATCAGGGTCCGGCTGCTGGATGGGGAAACCATACTTGTAGATGATACGGTCTGGGCGGGCAGGGGTGCCCGAGTAAGCGGGTCGGTCAGTTTCCAGACGTCGCTGAAAATGGATGACGAGCATGAACACTAATTCTTTTCCTGTCATCGATGTACAGCATTTGACGGTCAGCTACAATGCCCGCCCGGCGCTGCTCGATGTCAGTGTCAGTATCGAGGCTGATCAACTCGTCGGCGTGATCGGCCCCAATGGCGCTGGCAAATCAACCTTTATCAAGGCGCTCTTGGGCTTTGTCAAACCAGACCTCGGTATTATCCGTATAAACGGAGAACATGCGCAAAAAGCCAAGGGACAAGTCGCTTATGTGCCGCAGCGCGGTGCGGTGGATTGGGATTTTCCGATTACGGTCAGGGAAGTGGCCTTGATGGGTCGGTATCAGCAGATTCCATGGCACTCTGCGCCTGGAAAAGAGGATTGGGAGAACGCACTGCAGGCCTTAGAGATGGTCAGGATGGAAGCCTTTGCGGACCGTCAGATCGGTGAGTTGTCCGGTGGACAGCAGCAGCGTGTTTTCATGGCAAGGGCCCTTGCGCAGGGAAGCGATATCCTGTTGCTGGATGAGCCTTTTGCAGGCGTGGATGCAGCCACCGAAAGAGCCATCCTGGATGTGCTTGACCGCGCTAAAAAGTCCGGTAAGACGCTGGTTGTGGTGCACCATGACCTGTCAACGGCAGCGGAATATTTTGACAAGCTTATACTTATAAAACAGCGGCTGTACGCTTATGGAAAACCGGGTGTTGTCTTGAAGGAAGATTTACTGAGCCAGGTGTATGAGGGCCGGCTGCGCATCTTTCAAGATGTGGTCAAAGAGGAGGGCAAAAAATGATTGAGCTGTTTGTTGCCCCTCTCATGGAAACCTATTTTCAAAAGGCCTTGATCGGCGGATCTATCGTGGCAGTGGTTGCCGGTGTCGTAGGGTGCCTGGTGGTGCTCAGAAGAATGGCCTTTCTGGGCGATGCCCTCTCCCATGCCATGATTGCCGGTGTGGCGGGCGGATACCTGGTCATGAAGTTATTGTTTGGGTTTGAAGCCCATGCACCGGGAATGCTGCTGGGGTCATTGATTGCAGCCGTTGCAACTGTTGCGTTAATCAGTTTTGTTTCCAAAATTAGCCGGGTCAAAGAAGATACCGCCATCGGTATTATGTATACAGGTATATTTGCTCTGGGCGTGGTTGCCGTGTCAATTTTCCGGCACTACATCCATATTGATTTGATGCATTTCATCATGGGCGACATCCTGGGCGTGGCCGACACCGATCTTTGGGTGAGTGCATTTGTGGCCGCCTTTGTACTGACCATTCTGATTCTGTTCTTCAGGCATTTTCAGCTTGCAACGTTTGACCCTGTGATGGCAGCGTCTATTGGCCTGCCCGTTTTGTTCCTGGATTATGTATTGACCACCTGTGTTTCGCTGGTTGTTGTCAGCGCTGTGAGTATGGTCGGGGTCATTCTGGTTGTCGGCCTGTTGATTACACCCGCAGCGACAGCTTATCTTCTCAGTGACCGTCTCGATAAAATGATGCTGCTGGCCGCCATTTTCGGTGTAACCAGCGTGGTCGGCGGCCTTTATCTTTGCGTCTGGCTCGATTCTGCCGGCGGTGGTGCCATTATGCTTTTTTGCACCCTGCAATTTCTGGTTGTGCTGATTGTGGCCCCCAAATACGGACTGTTTTCGCGTTGGATACAATTGCGCAAGCTGATTCCGCAACAAACGGTCGAAGACATCCTGACCACCATTTTGCGGTATGGAAAGCCAACCCCCGCAAACGACATTCTAAAATTTGTTGAGCCAATAAAAAAGCCGGAAAGAATTTTAAACATAATGGTTCAGGACGGCCTTTTGGCAAGAAAAGAGCAAAGTTTCTCTTTGACTGAAAAGGGATTCAAAGAAGCCAAGAAAGTCTTACGGGCCCACAGGTTGTGGGAATCCTATCTGGAAAGCATCGGTACACCCGACCAGGATGTTCATCCAACCGCGCACCATCTGGAACACTTGAATCGGACCGATACGATTGAATATCTGGATAAAAAGCTCGGCAGCCCCAAGCATGACCCGCATGGCAAAACGATTCCTGAAGAAACATGATCCTGTGAGGCCGCTTTTTAGATTTTCAATCTATTTGATTACCTTAGTCAAAGTATAGCGAGGCGTGGGCTATATCAGGAAGTCCGCGTCTTGTTTTTTATCATTGCAACTGAAGGCCGATGGTTGCGGTGTTCAGTAGCGATAGCGCCGGCTTGTGAAAAATCGGCGGTACCCCTTATTGCCGGCTATTTGCCATGCGCAGCAGCATGGCTGTTCGGACCTGTTTAGGCCCAGCTATCAAGGTCCTTGGGTATTGCGGCGGTGATCATTTTTCGAGCATCATGCGAATGATCTCTTTATCCGTTTCACGCATACCGTCGCGGCCAAGTCTGCCGATGTTGGCGATGGTGTTCTCAACACCTTTTCTGACAATCCCGTCCCCATCATAAAATTGCTGCCCCTGTTGATACATATGAAAGCCTAAAAGCCCAGCCTCAATGGCTGTGGCAATTTTGGCCGCACAGGACGGTTTGGCGCCATCACACACAATTCCGGATACCACAGCCAGGGCATTGACTATAGTATGCGCAACTTCTTTAAAACGACCGCCATGGAGCCAGGTAATACCAGCTCCGGCGCCAACACCGGCGCAAATGACCCCGCAGTAGGCTGATAACCTTCCGATGCCCGTCTTCTGGTGAATCGTCACCAGGTTGGAAACAACCAGGGCTCTATATAACACATCTTTATCAACCCCTAATTTTTCAGCATATGCGATCACGGGAACTGATGCCGTAATCCCCTGGTTGCCGCTGCCTGAAACAATCACCACCGGAAGTTCACACCCGCTCATCCTGGCATCCGACCCGGCCGCAGCCAGTGCTTTTGCCCGGACCTTAATGTCATCTCCCCAGGTTTCAAGGAGCACCGAGCCGATATTCGCCCCCCAATTTCCCTGCAGCCCCTCTTTGGCGATAGCGGTGTTGTATTCGATCTGCCGCTGCAGCAGGTTTCCGACATCAGACTGTGCGACGGCTTCGGCAAACGCTAGTATATCTTCTATGTTCATAAATGAACGATCGGCTGTCTGGGGCTTCTCGATCTCATCACAATCAACATTTTGATATACGGTTTCGTCGTTTTTGGTAATCAATACGATATTGGTATGAAAGTGGGAAATTTGAACGGAGGCCTGCTTATTCCCGCTATAAACAGTAACGGTCAGGTCAAATGTGACCTCGCTTTTTGACTTAGCGACTCTAACTTCCCGGCTTTTGAGAAATGTTTCAATATCTTTACGTTTCTGGTCATCCACCATCGAAATGACTTCAAGCTTCTTATCGGCATCCCCGGCAACGATACCGGCCGCGGCCGAGGCCTCAATCCCTTTGAGGTTGCCCGTGTTGGGGACCACCACGCTTTTTACGTTTTTAAGGATGTTGTCACTGACTTCAATCAAGACCCGGTCGGGCATGCGGCCCAGAACGTCTCTGGCACGGGCCGCCGCATACGCTATGGCAATGGGTTCGGTACACCCCATGGCCGGGATAAGTTCATCTTTCAGAATATTGAGGTACGCTTTATAGCGTTTGTCAGTCTTGTCCATCGTATTCCTTTATTTTCTCGATGTTCGTACGCCCGTACCAGGGGCAAGGCGCGCCTGATAAGTCCGCAATGCGGTAATAGCATAAAATGTATGTGATTTAAAATGGTTATCTGGATATCGAGGAAGGGGCTTTCTTTAGGGATATTAGAGTGATTTCAAAATGTTGGATGAGCAGTCACTATTCCAGCCGATCTTATACGACACCTTCGGGTCGATCCTGCCGTTGCGCTGAAATTTATCGATCGGAACGCTGGCCCATTTTTTCCCGATACTCTTTGACCGCAGGCCCCTCCGACCGCCAGACATGGCACGTATCCAGGACAACCTCCATGGCCTTTTCAGAGTGGTCGGCGGGATCATAGGGCTTGCGAACGATATGTGACCAGAATCCCTGAACGGCGGCCGGTGCCATAGCCAGAAGCAGGGCGGTCAAGTGGGAGCAGCCCGCCGGACCGCTCAGTACAGACTTCACCCGGTTTGTGAATCCGGTGCTGATGGACATGCCGATCACCGGCTGCAGTGAATCTTCCGTTTCCAGGCACTCTTCCCGCGGTGTTTGCGGCAGTTCGGCCTCGATATCCTCGATCACCAGATCCGGACCGGCCACCACCATCCGAATGGTCATGTGGTGAAGAAGCCCGGGGGGGCGGGTTTCCCCGTTCATCAGGTGGGAAGGACCGGTCCGCAGGTCCTTCAGGGTGCCGGTGACGATCAGTTTGCCCTGTTCCTGGGGATAGACGGCGGTGTCGATGGTGCGGATGTGGATTTTTTCTGCAGCGTCTGGATTTATTCTCGGCATGGTTTTCCTCAATACGCAAATGTGCTATCGTTCAGTTTTTAAAACATATTTAGTTCAATTTCAGAGAAATTACAAGCTAGCGCGCAGGGATCGGAGGGCAATCATTCGCGGCGGACTGTTTCCAGCGGTCAAACCACGGGGAAGACCGGGAAATGGGTCGACGACGGTGCCAAACAGTGGTAAAGTGCCGGGTTATATTCATTTATTCAGAAGGTTGATTGATGACAACGCATCCCGACATAAGTGTCGATATTGGTGGGCTCGAGCTCAGTAACCCGGTGATGACGGCTTCCGGAACCTTCAGCTACGGAGCGGAATTCAAGGACCTGATGGACCTCAATCGCCTGGGCGCCATCATCGTCAAGGGCCTCTCGCCAAAACCTCAGAAGGGCAATCTTCCACCGCGCATCGTTGAAACAGCCTGCGGGATGCTCAATGCCATCGGTCTGGAAAATGTGGGTATAGAGGCTTTTATCACTGAAAAGCTCCCTTTCCTGGAAACCATCGCGGCCCCGGTCATTGCCAATATATACGGGCAGTCGGTGGGTGACTATGCGTTTCTGGCGTCCCGCATCGAAGAGGTGGCCGGCATCGACGGCATCGAATTGAATATTTCCTGCCCCAATGTCAAATCGGGCGGGGTGGCTTTCGGCGTCGACCCGGATGTTGCAGAATCAGTGGTAGCCCGGGTGCGCGAGAATACCACCAAGCCGCTGATGGTCAAGCTTTCGCCGAACGTAACCGATGTGGTGCAGATTGCCAAACGGGTCGAAGCCGGCGGGGCCGATTCGATCTCATTGATCAACACCATTACCGGCATGGCGGTGGACCTCGCGGCCCGCAAACCGGTCCTGGCCAACATTACCGGGGGACTCTCCGGGCCGGCCATAAAGCCGATTGCTCTGCGGATGGTCTGGCAGGTGGCCGGTGCGGTCAACATTCCGGTCATCGGAATCGGCGGCATCATGACGGCCCGGGATGCCCTCGAGTTTATCCTGGTCGGAGCGGCCGCCATCCAGGTGGGCACAGCCAATTTTGTGAACCCGGCTGCAGCCATCGAAATCCTCGATGGCATCCAGGCCTACATGCAGGAGCACGATATCGCGGATCTTGCGTCTTTGCGGGGCACATTGCAAATATCAGATTAGATGGAAAAGGCCGGGTTTTCCACCCGACGTAAGCATGAATTCGGCATTTAATTTTCTATCACGTAAATATGGTCAGAATTCAAGGGGTCAAGTGAAAAGCAAAAAGCATCAAGGCCAAATGCAGAACTTCAAAGGCCGCTACAATGCTTAACACTGGTATCTGGATGCGCACTCCAAATCCTTGAACCCTCGAACCCTGGGACCCTGGAACCCTACTATATTCTACAGGAGGTACTTCATGAAAAAGCTGCTGCTGTGTTGCCTGCTGGCTGGCTGGACGCTCATCGTGCCCCAGGCACTCTGGGCGGAGACCGCCCTGGGAAAGGCCGATGCCCTCTATGACCAGGGAGGCCTGGAGAACATCAAAAAGTCCATTGACCTTTACCTGGCGGCCGTGGAGAAAAAGCCCGGCGATTACGAAACCAACTGGAAATGTGCCCGCGCCCACCGCGACTACGGCAACCTGGCGAAACGAAAAAAATTCAAGGGTGGAAGGAAATCTGCGCTGAATATGGCAAAAAAGGCATGACCTATGCCAAAAAGGCCATCGACATATCACCTGACAAGGCGGATGCGCACTATTACTACGGGATCAGTGTGGGGATCTATTCAGACGGGGTCAGCATCCTGACCGCCCTGCGCGAAGGCCTCAAAGACAAAACCCAGAGTAGTTTTGAAAAGGCCTACCAGCTGGACAAGATGTACAATGAGGCGGGCCCCATCCTGTCGCTCGGGCGTTTCTGGGCTGTCCTGCCCTGGCCTTTGAAGGACAAGAAAGATTCTCTGAAATACTATCGTGAATATCAGCAGACGGAATTTTTTGCCGATAGCGACGAGGCCCATATCTATATTGCGGAGCTGCTGCTGGACATTGGTGGCCGGGACAATAAAGCCGAGGCCAAAAAGCTGCTGGAGAAAACTTCCGGTGCTGAAGATCCGTACTTCAGCGACTGGGCCAAACGCCTGCTGAAAGAAGAGTTTTAATCTGCCCATAAGGCTTCTCGGGGGAGAAGATCTTACACGGGTTTAATCTTAGCATGAGACCTTTGAAAAATACCCAATTTCGTTTCAGTACAAGGCGGGCGAAAATTATAACCGGAGGAATACCGGGCGTATTTCGAGGATTAATATTTGTCGCCCAAAGCAGTAATAGGACAAAAGGGGGTATTTTCCAGGAGGTCTCACTGGGGGAAAGGAGTGTAACATGATGAAAAGGGGAGTTGCCGCAGGCCTGGCCTGCCTGTTTCTGTTTGCATTTGTGACCGTATGTGCTGCGGGCGATAAAAAGATAGCCGGCGTGACCTTTCCGGGGCAAAAGGTTGTGGCCGGGAAAACCCTGAAACTAAACGGAGTGGCCCTGAAAAAGAAGTTCGGCTTTGTAAAGGTATTTGCAGGTGGTTTCTACATGGAGAATCCCAGCAACGATCCGGAAACTATCATCCAGTCGGAGCAGGTTAAGCAGTTCGTGCTCCATTACCTGACCAGCAAGGCCACCAAAAAGAAATTGCAGGACGGTTTTATCGATGCCATCGAGGATGCCAATCCGCGCGAACTCGTTAAGGCCCAGCAGGCCAATATCCAGAAATATGCATCCTGGCTGGATGCCGATATGGCGCCGGGTAAGATTTCGGTGACTACGTATATTCCCGGCAAGGGACTCACCTGCGTTTACCAGGGGGTTGAAAAGGGGACCATTACCGACCCGGATTTCATCAAGATGTATTTCACCTATAATTTTGGCCGGGATGCCGACGACACAATGCGCGAGGGGTATAGCGGGCAGTAGGAACCAGACTTTACGTTAAAAAAATAAGGGCGCCACGGGCGCCCTTATGCCTTTTGTGTCTTTCTTACTCTTGATCATGCTCTTAATCTACTCAGATCAGTGGAGCTGAATCCACCGGTTAGAGGGATTAAGAGCAAGAGTAAGATAATACCACTATACGTGCTGCGCTTCCTTGAGCGGGTGCTCCTTGAGGTATTCTATCCGGTTGAGCCCGTTGACGTAAGCCTTCGCGCTGGCTGTAATAATATCAGAATCCGAGCCCTTACCCAGGGCGATCAGGCCGTTTTCCGAAAGGCGGACCGTTACTTCCCCCTGGGCATCGGTGCCCCCGGTCAGGGCGCTGACGGTAAAGCGCAGCAGGTCGGATTCCGTGCCGGTGAGCTTGGCGATGGCATTGAAGACGGCATCAATGGGGCCGTTTCCGTAGCTGGCGCCCCGCACGCTATGCCCCCTGATTTCCAACTGTACACTTGCCGTGGGCATGACCGTGGTCCCGGCACTGACATGCATGTACTGAAGCTTGAAGGTGTCTTCGGTCCGTAAAATGCCCTCGGTGACGATCGCCTGCAGATCCTCATCCATGACGTGTTTTTTCTTGTCAGCCAGCGCTTTGAAATTTTTAAACACGATTTTGAGCTCTTCATCGCTCATGTCGTAGCCCATCTCCTTGAGGTGTGAGCGCAGGGCGTGGCGACCGGAGTGTTTGCCCAAAACCAGTTTATTGGCGTTCAGTCCAACGGTTTCAGGTTTCATGATCTCATAGGTCATCGGGTTCTTCAACACCCCGTCCTGGTGGATGCCGGCTTCATGGGCAAAAGCGTTGGCCCCGACAATGGCCTTGTTGGGTTGGACCATAATCCCCGTGATCATGGATACCAGTCGGCTGGAGGGGTAGATCTGCTCGGTATTGATGTTTGTGTTGAGCGGCAGGAAATTCGGCCGGGTGTGCATGGCCATCACGACCTCTTCCAGGGACGTGTTGCCGGCCCTTTCCCCGATGCCGTTGATGGTAACCTCTGCCTGGCGGGCGCCAGCTTTGATGGCTGCGATCGTGTTGGCGGTGGCCAGCCCAAGATCATTGTGGCAGTGCACACTCAGCACAGCCTGGTCTATGTTGGGGGTGTGCTCCATTACGTACCGCACCAGGAGGCCGAACTCCTCCGGAATAGCGTAGCCCACAGTATCCGGCAGGTTCACAGTGGTTGCCCCCGCCTCTATGGCGGTTGCGAACACTTCGCACAGAAACTTCGGGTCACTGCGCGATCCATCCTCGGCTGAAAATTCAATGCTGTCGGTCAGGGACTTGGCATAGGACACCGCTTCTTTGGTGGCGGCCAGAACCTCTTCCCGGGTCATGTCGAGCTTGTATTTCATATGGATATCCGAGGTGGCGATAAAGGTGTGTATCCGTGGCTTGACGGCATGCTTGACTGCCCCCCAGGCTTTGTCGATATCTTCCTTGGAGGCCCGGCAGAGGCCGGCCACTTCCAGGTGTTTCATCTTTTTGGCGATCTGTGAAACCGATTCAAAATCACCTTGCGAGGCGGCCGGAAAGCCGGCCTCGATCACATCCACTCCCAGTTTCTCCAACTGGATGGCCAGGCGCAGCTTTTCAGCAGCGTTCATGCTGGCGCCCGGAGACTGCTCACCATCACGCAGGGTCGTGTCGAAAATAATCACTCTGTCACTCATGGTTTTATATCTCCTTCAATTTCAGCCCCTGTCATTCCACATCGCAGGGGCGGCAATACGTTGCCATTGATTTCAGGTTCCCGGTTCACGGTCCAGCGTTTAGGGCCTTTGCCCGCTAACCTTTGAACCTCTGAACCCTGAACCCCATCAGGGCTTATCCGTTGTCCTTACCCAATCCAGGTATAAGGGGCTCGAGAGTTACATGGGTATTGCCTAACCGAAAAGCATAGGCCGCAGGACCGGAACGATTTCCAGTAAGCCTGCGGCACGAGAACCTCCGATTAAATACAACATGGTATCAATCCTGTTTAGAAAGTTTATATTGAAAACTGTCGGCCAGGGCCATCCAGCTGGCCTCCATGATATCTTCCGACACACCGATGGTACTCCAGACATCGTTCTGGTCCCGGGACTCGATCAGAACACGGACCTTGGCGGCGGTTCCCGCCCGGCCATCGATTACCCGGACCTTGAAGTCCACCAGGCGCATGGCATCCAGATGCGGATAGAACTTGTCCAGGGCCTTGCGCAGGGCGTTGTCCAGAGCACTGACCGGCCCGGCCCCTTCTGCGGCGGTAATTTCATACTGGTCATCCACCGCGATCTTGATGGTTGCGTGCGCAGTGCACGGCTTGTCTTTGTCCTTTTCCACGGTGATGCGGAACGATTCCAGGTCGAACAGGGACTTGAATTGCCTGGTGAATTTTTCCACCAGGATCTTGAAAGATCCGTCAGCCACGTCAAACTCATAGCCCTGCTGTTCCATGGCCTTGATCTTGGACACGATCTTCTGGCTGTCAAAACCGTTGCCGTTCAGGTCAATGCCCAGTTCGCGGGCTTTATACTCGATGTTGCTTTTACCGGACAGATCCGAGACAAGGACCCGGCGGCGATTGCCGACCAGTTCCGGATCCATGTGTTCATAGCCGCGCGGGTCCTTCATGACAGCACTGACATGGATACCGCCTTTGTGGGCAAAGGCGCTCTCCCCCACAAAGGGACGCGAATTCACGGGTATCATGTTGGCTGTTTCACTCACGAAACGGGATAGCTTTTTCAAACCGGCCAGTTTCTCGGCGGGCATGCAGGTCAAACCCATTTTCAGGCACAGAATCGGAACGATGGCGGTAAGATCCGCATTGCCGCAGCGTTCTCCGTAGCCGTTGATCGTTCCGTGTACCATGTTTGCTCCGGCATGTATCGCCGCTACTGAATTGGCCACGGCTACCCCGCAGTCGTTGTGGCAATGGATGCCGATATCAAAGGGCAGGTGGTCGGGGCCCGACCCGGTGCGCGCCGCCAGTTCTTTTTTGACCGTATTGATCCGGTCGGTGATCTGGTGGGGCAGGGTGCCGCCATTGGTATCGCACAAGACCAGGTACTCGGCACCGCCTTCGAGCGCTGCCAGCAGCGTTTCGATGGCATACTCGGGGTTGGCTTGGTACCCGTCGAAAAAATGTTCGGCATCGTAGATGACAGCACGCCCGTTTTTCCTGATGAAAGACACGGATTCGCGGATCATGGCCAGGTTTTCTTCCAGGGTAATGCCCAATATGCCCTGTACATGCAGGTCCCAGGTGTTGCCGAAGAGGGCCACGGCTGCGGTCTGACTTTCCAAAAGCGCCTGCAGATTCTTGTCGGCTTCCGCCAGCAATCCGGGCCGACGCGTAGCCCCGAAGGCTGTCAGGGTGGCTTTTTTGAAGCTGGCCCGCTGGGCCAACTTGAAAAACGCCATGTCGCGCGGATTGGACCCCGGCCAGCCGCCTTCGATGTAGTGAAATCCCATGTCGTCCAGTTTCAGCGCGATCTCCAATTTTTTCATCAGCGGAAAAATTGATGTTTTCACCCTGGGTGCCGTCGCGTAAGGTCGTATCGTACAATAGTATGGGTGACTTCATGGAGTGCTCCCATTACCGTTTGCGGTTTTCAGGACGCAGCGCCCTTACGGCCGCGCCGGTTTGCCACATTTCGGTATTCTTGATTTCATCCAGTTCCAGCTGCAGTTTTTCCCGGTAGTCGGGAGCGCTGTTGACATCCAGCACGCGGCGGGTCTCGGCCCCCGATTTAACGGCCGCATACAGGTCATCGAAGACCGGCATAACGGCATCCCTGAATTTCGGGGCCCAGTCCAGGGCGCCCCGCTGGGCGGTGGTGCTGCAGTTGCCGAACATCCAGTCCATGCCGTTTTCCGCCACCAGGCGGATCAGGCTCTGGGTAAGTTCCTCGACTGTTTCGTTAAACGATTCGCTGGGGCTGTGCCCGTGTTTGCGCAGCAGGTTGTACTGGGCTTCCATGACGCCAGCCAGACAGCCCATCAGGACGCCGCGTTCGCCGGTCAGGTCGCTGTATACCTCGTTGTCGAATGTCGTGTGGAACAGGTAACCCGATCCAATGGCGATACCCAGGGCAATAGCCCGCTCCTTGGCCCGGCCGGTATGGTCCTGGTGAATCGCGAAACTGGAGTTGATGCCGCTGCCGTCCAGGAAATTCTTGCGGACGCTGCGGCCTGATCCCTTGGGAGCCACCAGGATCACATCGACATTTTTCGGCGGAATCACCTGGGTCTGGTCCCGGTAAACAATCGAGAAGCCATGGGAGAAATAAAGGGCGTCTCCATCGTTGAGACATTCTTTGATGGCCGGCCAGGTGGTCTTCTGCCCGGCATCCGACAGCAGGTTCTGCAAAACGGTTGCCTTTCTGGCGGCCTCTTCGATGGGAAACAGGGTCTGGCCCGGTACAAACCCGTCCGCGACGGCTTTATCCCAGGAAGCGGTGCCTTCACGCTGTCCCACAATCACATTAAAACCGTTGTCCTTCATGTTGAGCGCCTGTCCCGGGCCCTGTACGCCGTAACCCAAGACGGCGATAACCTCGTCTTTCAGCACCTCCCGGGCCTTTTCCAGGGAAAATTCTTCGGATGTGATGACCTCTTCCAGGGTGCCGCCAAAATCAATCTGTGCCATTGTTCCTCCAATTCTTAATGTTGTATTTCTTCAGTTAATATTTCAGCTATACGCATATTTCTAAAACTACCCGTCCGAGACAACTGCCGCGTCAGTTCGGCTCCCGAAAGAGTGCAATCGTGCCGGTGCGGGCGATTTTTTTAATGCCGATGGGCTTTAACAGGTTCAAGATAGCCTGCATCTTTCCCGGATCCCCGGTGACTTCAATGGTATAGTGCCCCAGGCCGGCGTCCACGACCTTGCCCCGGAAGATCTCTACAATGCGGAGGATTTCAGCCCGGTAATCATTGTCCGCCTTGACGCATATCAGGGCCATCTCGCGGTGGACCGCATTGGATCCGGACAGGTCCCGGACCTTGATGATATTGATCAGCTTGTTCAATTGCTTTTCGATTTGTTCCACGATATGTTCATCGGCCTTGGTGACGATCGTTACCCGGGAGACCTCCGGATCCATTGTTTCCGCTACGCAAAGGCTGTCGATATTGAATCCCCGGCCGCTGAAAAGGCCGACAATCCGGGAAAGCACGCCGGTCTGGTTGTCGACCAGCATAGTGAAAATATGATTTTCTTCCGTATGCGTTTCTATCTCGTTACTCATTGCTATCCGTCCTCTTTATCTATCCGCGCTAAACCAGCAGCATTTCGGTTATACTGGCTCCGGCCGGAACCATGGGGTATACGCACTCTTCGCGGTCAACAACAAAATCCATGATCACGGTCTTGTCGGATGTGAGCCCCTCGCGCAGGACCGGTTCCACCTCATCCGGTGTGGTGGCCCGCAAACCCACGGCGCCAAAGGCCTCGGCCAGTTTTGCGAAATCCGGAGCATGCTCCATGTCTGTGCAGGCATACCGGCATTCATAGAACAACTCCTGCCATTGGCGCACCATACCCAGGTAGCGATTGTTCAAGATGACGATTTTTACCGGCAGGCCGTATTGTACCGCCGTAGCCATCTCCTGAATATTCATCTGGATGCTGCCGTCGCCGGCCACATCGACCACAACCTTGTCCGGGCAGGCCGCCTGGGCCCCAATGGCGGCCGGAAGACCAAAGCCCATACAGCCCAACCCGCCGGAAGTGATGAAATGTCCCGGCTCATCGAAATGGTAGAACTGGGCAGCCCACATTTGATTCTGGCCGACCTCGGTGGTGATGATAGCACGGCCTTCCGTTATTTCATAAAGCTTTTCGATGACATACTGTGGTTTGATGACATCTTCCTGCTGGTAGGCCAGGGGTTTGGTGTCCCTCCAGGCCTTTATTTTGGCCAGCCACGCATCCCGGCTGGTTTCCAGGTGGGCGATGCTTTCCGGATCGAATAATTCATTGAGAATCGTCAGCGCCTTTTTGCAGTCGCCGACCACCGGGATGGCAACGGATACATTCTTGCGGATGGACGTGGGGTCGATATCGATGTGCACGATCTGGGCGTGTTCGGCAAAGGTTTTGATTTTGCCGGTAACCCGGTCGTCGAACCGCACCCCGATGGCGATCAGCAGATCGCACTCACCCACGGACATGTTGGCCCGATAAGTCCCGTGCATCCCTATCATTCCCAGCCACAGGGGATCGCTGCCGGGAAAGGCGCCCAGCCCCATCAAGGACGCGGTCACCGGTATACGGGTGGCACGGGCAAATGCGGTCAAATCTTCGGCTCCCTGGGACAGCACCACGCCCCCGCCGGCAAAGATCACCGGTTTCTCGGCTTTTTTGACCAGTTCCATGACCTTCTTGAGCTGTTTCTTGTTCGGTTTGGCACTGGGTTTGTAAGATTTAATACGGACACCTTTCGATTCTGTATAGTCTATTTTGGCCTGGCCGATATCCTTGGGGATATCTACCAGTACCGGTCCGGGCCGTCCGGATTTGGCGATATAGAATGCTTCGCGCAGGGTCTTGGCCAATTGTCCCGGTTCCTTAAGGAGGTAGTTGTGTTTCGTGCATGGGCGGGTTATGCCCACGATATCCACTTCCTGGAAGGCATCGTTGCCGATCAGGTGGGTCGGGACCTGGCCGGTGATGACCACTACCGGGATGGAATCCATATAGGCGGAAGCCAGGCCGGTCACTGTATTGGTGGCCCCGGGACCGGAGGTGACCAGGCAGACACCGACCCCGCCGGTGGCGCGGGCGTAACCGTCGGCGGCATGGACCGCGCCCTGTTCATGACGGACAAGGATGTGTTTGATATCGGTATTGATAATTTCATCGTAGATATCGATGACCGCTCCGCCGGGAAACCCGAATATCGTGTCCACACCTTCCTCTTCCAGAACTTTCATCAGTACCTGGGCGCCAGTGAGTTCCATTTGCATGTCCTTTTGTTATATTAATCGTTTTTCTCTGCTATTAGATCACAACCGTGACGTTCCATCTAACCGGGCAGTTATTGATCAGTGCCTAAAGTGAGCTAAAGTTTGCAGCAATCTAAAGTTGAGGCATGCTGCTATTTTGACAAATTGCTATTTTGACAAAATCAGGGGAGCACGGCGACTCCGGAACTATAGGCACTTTAGTTCAGCTTTATACGTCTAACTTATTTTATAATCGCACCCTGGCTGGCCGAGGAAACGCCCCGGGCATACCGGGCCATGTAGCCGTTTTTTATCTTCGCATCCGGCCGCTGCCAGGCCGCCTGGCGGGTCCGCAGTGTTTCCGGATCCACTTCCAGGGAGATGCGTTTGGCCGGAATGTCGATCACGATTTCATCGCCTTCTTCGACCAGGGCGATGGGGCCGCCCTGCATTGCTTCCGGTGATACGTGACCGATTGCGGCGCCCCGGGTGCCCCCGGAAAAGCGGCCGTCGGTGATCAGCGCCACGTCGGCATCCAGTCCCATCCCGGCAATAGAGGCGGTAGGCGTCAGCATTTCGCGCATGCCGGGTCCTCCCATGGGGCCTTCATAACGGATTACGACTACGTCCCCCTTGTTGATTTCGCCGTCCAGGATGGCCCGGGATGCCGATTCTTCATCGTCGAATACGCGGGCCGGTCCTCTGTGCTGCATCATCTCAGCCCGTACCGCCGACTGTTTGACCACGCAGCCTTCGGGGGCGAGATTTCCGAAAAGGACAGCCAGACCGCCCTGAGCATGATAGGCAGTGTCCGGGGTACGGATGACGTCGGAATCGCGTACAGCAGTCGCGGCAATATTTTCAGCGACTGTCTGGCCGGTTACGGTTCGACAGTCACCGTTGATCCGGCCGGAGGCCGCCAGTGTCTTGATGACGCCGCTGATGCCGCCGGCCCGGTTAAGATCCTGGATGTGGTGCTGCCCGCCGGGACTCATGGAACACAAATGGGGGGTGTTCTTGCTGACCCGGTTGATCATCTCCAAATCAAATGGGACGCCGGCCTCGGCGGCCAGGGCCGTCAGGTGCAGGACCGTATTGGTGCTGCAGCCCAGGGCCATGTCCACCGCCAGGGCATTCTCAAAGGCCGCGGGCGTATAAATTTTGCTGGGTGTGATGCCCTGTTCCAGCAGCTTTACGATCTGCATGCCGGTTCGTTTCGCCAGGCGGGTGCGAGCTGCCATGACCGCCGGGATGGTGCCGTTGCCCGGCAGGGCCATACCGATGGCCTCGGAGAGGCAGTTCATGGAATTGGCGGTGAACATGCCGGCGCAGGAGCCGCATGTGGGGCAGGCCGCATCTTCTATTTCGGTGAGTTCTTCCTCCGACATGGTTCCGGCGCGAACAGCGCCAACCGCTTCGAATACCGTGATCAAGTCTATCCGGCTGCCCTGGGGTTTGCGGGGGTGATCCCCGGCCAGCATGGGGCCGCCGCTGATGACTATGGCCGGGATATCCAGACGGGCGGCGGCCATCAGCATGCCGGGTACGATCTTATCGCAATTGGGAACCAGAACGAGAGCGTCGAATGCATGGGCCGTGGCCATGATTTCAATGCTGTCGGCAATCAGTTCACGGCTGCCCAGAGAGTACTTCATCCCCGCGTGATTCATGGCAATCCCGTCGCAGACCCCGATGGTTCCGAATTCGACCGGCATGCCGCCGGCCATGGAAATACCGGTTTTAACCGCGTCGACGATGGTATCCAACTGGATATGTCCCGGAATGATGCTGTTGTGCGAGTTGGCGATACCGATCAACGGCCGCTGCATCTCTTCGTCGGTATACCCCATGGCTTTGAACAGGGCGCGGTGCGGGGCCCGTTCGATGCCCGCCTTTACATGATCACTTTTCATTTTAGGTATTGCTCCTTTTCCACACCAAAAAAAACCGTTATCGGCCCGGGGGCTGATAACGGTTTTTCAATTTCGTGTTTGCTGAAATTAGGCCATTATTAACCCCCGCTCCTCGTTGCGGATAATAATACCCACGACGAGGATAATAATTAGACCGAGGCTGTTGATAATGGATAGATTCTGCATGGTTTTTTCGCTAATTGCGAACTGCTAACACTAAGTGATCGGTATGTCAAACATTTTTTTGCGTTTGTCCCGACCGTCCGTTCGGTTAAACGCCATCGACAGGGCAAATTACGACACCGTTTCGCGGTGACCGCAATCCCGGTTCAAACAGGCCAGAAAGGTCCCCGCCTTCTTGGTTGTCTTTTCCACCAAAAAGGGTGCCTGGCAGATGGGACAGGGCTTGGCGACCGGCTTGTCCCAGGTGGCGTAATCGCACTCCGGATAGCGGTTGCACCCGTAGAACACTTTGCCGCGTTTGGAGCGCTTTTCGACCAGTTCGCCGTCACAACTCGGCGCCGGGCAGGCTACGCCGGTCGAAGCGCCGTTGCCATTGGCGTAAACCGACTGGGTGGTTTTACAATCCGGATAGCCGCTGCAGGCCAGGAAGGGTCCGTATTTGCCCTGCTTGAGAACCATGGGTTTGCCGCACTTTTCGCAGGTTTTATCGGAGATTTCCTCTTCCGGGACCTCTATGGGTACAATATTGCCTTTCTCGTCTCGATTGTAATTTCGGGTGTAGCGGCAATCCGGATAGGCGTTGCAGGCCAGGTAGTGCCCGTTGCGGCCCACTTTGATGTGCAGCCGGTCCTGGCCGCATTCAGGGCAGGTTATATCGGTGGTAATGCCAACCCCGCGCATGCTCAGCATGTCTTCGGCGGCCCTGGAAAGCCGATCCTGGAAGGGGGTGTAAAACCGTTGCAGGATTTCACCGGCTTCATTTTTGTTTTCCTCGATATTATCAAGCTGGTCTTCCAATTTGGCCGTGAAGTCCACATTGAAGACTTCGGGGAAGTTGGCCACCAGCAGATCATTGACGATGAAGCCGAGCTCACTGGGGCGGAAATATCTTTTTTCCAACTCCACATACCCCTTGTCCCGGATGGTGGAGAGTATGGCGGCATAGGTGCTGGGGCGTCCGATACCATTTTCCTCAAGTTCCTTTACCAGAGAGGCCTCGGAAAACCGTGGCGGCGGCTGGGTGAAATGCTGTTTCGGTTCCAGTTTGGCAAGTTTCAACACCATGCCCTCGCGCAAAACCGGTAAAAGACCCTTTTTCTTTTCATCCGCCTGGAGATTTTCTTCTTCTACGGATTTATAAAGGGCCATGAAACCGGGAAACTTGATGGTGGATCCCGATGCGGTAAACGTGTAGTCACCGGCCGAAATCGTAATGGAATTTTGATTGATCTGGGCCGGCTGCATCTGGGAAGCCACAAAGCGCTTCCAGATGAGGGTATAGAGAGCCAGCTGGTCTTTTGTCAGGTGGGTTTTGATCTTGTCCGGCGCGTTGTGAACCGATGTCGGCCGAATGGCTTCATGCGCATCCTGTGCTTTTTTCCGGTTTTTAAAATGGCGGGGCTTGTCCAGGGCATACTCCGGACCGAACGTGTTTTTTATAAGGGACATGGCTTCCAGCGCGGCCTCCTTGGAGATGCGCGTTGAATCCGTCCGCATATAGGTGATCAGACCCTCGGGTTCTCCTGGGCCGAGATCCAGGCCCTCATATAGTTGCTGGGCCACCGACATGGTCTTTTTAGCTGAAAAACGCAGCTTGCGGATGGCCTCCTGCTGCAGCTTGCTGGTGATAAAAGGCGGCAGGGGGTTGCGTTTGACCGTTTTCTTTTGAACTTTGGCAACCGTGAACGCAGCCTGCTCAAGGTCGTTCGTTATCTCTTGGGCGGATTTCCCGTCGGGGATCGTGATCTTTTGATTGTCCCGGCGGGTAAGTTTGGCCACGAAGGGCGGCGGCGTCTCCCCCTCCAGGTGGGCCTTAACCGACCAATACTCCCTGGGTATAAAGGCCTGGATTTCCCTTTCCCGTTCGCAGATGATGCGGACGGCGACAGATTGCACCCGTCCGGCGCTGAGCCCGCCCTGTACCTTGCGCCACAAAATCGGCGAGATCTGGTAGCCTACCAGACGATCCAGTATCCGCCGGGCCTGCTGGGCTTCGTATTTGTTGCGATCGAGTTCTTCCGGGGCATTCAGGGCCTGCAGAATCGCATTTTTGGTAAGCTCATGGAAGAGAACCCGGTGGAATCGACGCCCTTTCTTTTTCAGCACTTCCGAAGTATGCCATGCGATGGCTTCGCCTTCGCGGTCGGGGTCGGGCGCCAGGTAGATGTCCTCGGCATTGCCGGCGGACTTTTTCAGTTCCGTGATGATTTTCTTTTTGCCGGGAATGGTCTTGTACTTGGGCTTGAAATTTTTCTCAAAGTCAATCCCGATTTCCCGGGCCGGAAGATCTTTTATATGTCCAACGGTAGCGGCCACATTAAAGTCGCTGCCCACATATTTTTTGATGGTCCTGATTTTTGTCGGCGATTCTACAACTATCAAGGGTTTTGATGCGGTCATGGTTCCTAACACTCTTTGATGTTTCTATGGCGCCTGCGGCCTTATGCGGTCAGCGGCATATTTAAAAGATTTTGCGTGGTGCCGGTCTGTTCATTGACGATACCATTCACCGGGTTTTGCGGCTGAACAGACTGCCCCGATCCTGGTGTACAACACCTTTCAATTCCAAGTGAAGCAAGGCAGCGGCCAACTCACCCGGCTCCAGCGCCAGTTTCCGGACCAACTCGTCGATGTGGACGGGGTAGCGGTCGAGTTCAGCTAAAATTTTATTATCCAGGGCCGTCAACTCCCCCGGTGGCGGCATGGCCTCTTGCTGCCCGCGGGTATCGGCATCAGCCGATCGATAGGTGCCGGCCGGCAGTTCTTCCAGGATATCCTGGACGTTCTCGACAAGCTTGGCGCCCTGTTTGATCAAGGCATGGGTGCCTGTGCTCTTGAAAGAGTCGATACTGCCGGGTACGGCAAACACCTCTCGATTTTGCTCGGCTGCCAGCCGGGCGGTGATGAGCGAACCGCTCTTCAAGGTGGCTTCCACCACCAGGGTTCCCAGGGTCATGCCGCTGATGATCCGGTTGCGGGCCGGAAAGTGCCGGGCGTCCGGTCCGGCACTCAGCGGCAGCTCAGATACAACCGCACCGCGTTCGGCAATGGCATCATGCAGCTTGCGGTTCCGGGCCGGGTAGACGTGTTTCAGACCGGTCCCCATCACCGCTATCGTTATACCGCCGGCCTGCAGGGTGCCCTCATGGGCACAGGTGTCAATACCGAGCGCCATCCCGCTGACAACCGTCAACCCACAGGCTGCCAGGTCGGCACCGAGGCGCCGTGCGACCGCTTTTCCGTATCCGGTGCCATTGCGTGACCCAACCATGGCCACGGCCGCCCGGGCCGGTTCCAGGCGTCCCCGAACGTACAGGTAAGGCGGCGGATCCGGGATCTGGTTCAACAGCCGGGGGTATTCCGCATCGCGGCAGGTCAGAATCCGGCAGCCGGAGTCGGCGACCGCCTCCAATTCTGCTTCGAATTGGCGACTGGCCCGGCGCTGGCCGGCAATGGCGGCCGCTGTCTTCGGGGAGATCCACTCAACTGCCAGCAGGTCTTTCCGGGAGGCCTCGAAGACCTGCTGGGGTGTTGAAAAACTGTCCAGCAGGCGTTTGAACAGCAGGTTGCCTATCCCGGGTACGCTCTTGAGGTTGAACCACGGGAGCAGGTGTTCCATGGATCAGCTGTTGGCTTTCTTCTGCCAGATCAGTAGAATCGGGCTTGCCACAAAGACCGAAGAGTAGGTGCCGATCAGGACCCCCACGATCATCGCAAAGGCAAAATCGTGAATGATGCCGCCGCCAAGCACAAAAAGAGACACCAGGACGACCAGGGTTGTCAGGGACGTTAAAATGGTTCGGCTGAGGGTTTCATTCACACTCCGGTTGATGATCATTTCCAGAGGATTTTTATGATACCGCCGCAGGTTTTCACGGATGCGGTCGAAGACGATAATCGTATCGTTCAGGGAGTACCCGATGATGGTCAGGAGAGCCGCGATGATCGGCAGGGTGAACTCCTTGTCGAACAGCGAGAAGATCCCGACCGTGATGGTCACGTCATGGACCAAAGCTACAATGGCGCCCATGGCGTATTTCAATTCCAAAAACCAGAACAGCACAATGGTAACCAGCAGGGCGGCAGCCATTAATACCGGGATGCTTACCTCAAATACGCCGAGCACGTATACAATTGCAAACAGACCAACCGCCACAATCCCGCTGAGCATCCACTTCAATTCAAAGCGTCCGGAAATATAGACGGTAATGAACAGGAGGGCGTAAAACATTGCAAACAGCGCTTTCTCCCGCAGATCCTTGCCCACCTGGGGGCCCACCATTTCCACCCGCCTGATTTCAACCGGGCTGCCGGCCGCATCGGCCAGGGCGGACTTGAATCGGTCGCTGAAGTTCTCACCGGTCGTCATCGAATTGTCGGTCCGGACAAGATACTCGTTGTCGCCGGCGTCCCCGAAAGCCTGTACCGAGGAACCCGCCATCTCCATAGCGGACAGGCCGGACTTTACTGCGTTGATTTCAACCGGGTCCTGGAATTGCACCTGGATAAGGGTTCCGCCGGCAAAATCGATACCATACCGCGGGCCTTTCTTGGCGACCAGGGATCCAAAGCTGATCAGAATGAACAGGACGGACAAAATGAACGCGATCTTTCTTTTGCCTATGAAATCGATGTTGATATCGGATTTGATGAACTGCATATAATCAGGTCCTTTATGGCACTTTTCGCCATGGCCCGACAACCGGCTAGCCGGCAGGGCCCTTTCTATTAGATACTCAGGCTGCGGATCTTCCTGCCGATCAGAAAATAGTTGAAAATCGATCTGGAAAGCACCAGCGCCGTAAAGAGGCTGGCCACCACACCTAAACTCAGGGTGACTGCAAAGCCTTTGACTGGGCCGGTACCGAACTGGAACAGGACCAGCGCTGCGATCAGGGTGGTCACGTTGGCATCCAGGATCGTCAATGACGCCCTTTCAAAGCCGGCATCCACGGCCGCCCAGGGCGTCTTGCCCAGCGAAAGTTCCTCCCGGATGCGTTCAAAGATGAGCACGTTCGCATCGACGGCCATACCGATGGTCAGAATGATGCCGGCAATACCGGGAAGGGTGAGGGTCGCCTGAAAGGCCGCCAGGCCGCCCGCAATCAGCAGGATGTTCAAAACCAGGGCCACATCTGCAATGAGGCCGGCCCCCTTGTAGTAGATAACCATGAACAGCACCACCAGTATGCCGCCGACCAGCATGGAGATAAGTCCCGTCCGGATGGAATCTGCCCCCAGCGACGGACCGACGGTACGTTCTTCAAGGATGGTCACCGGGGCGGGTAAGGCACCGGCCCGCAAAACGAGGGCCAGGTCAGATGCTTCCTCGGTCGTAAAACTGCCTGTTATGCGCGCTTCACCTCCGGTGATCCGGTCCTGGATAACCGGGGCGGAGTGGACCTTGTTGTCCAACACAATTGCCAGGCGTTTCTGGATGTTCCGCCCGGTTACCTGGGCGAAAATACGTCCGCCTTTCTTGTCGAATTTGATGCCGACATAGGGGTCATTATATTGGGAATCGATCTGTACCCGGGCATCGGTAAGTGATGCGCCGGTCAAGACCGCCCGTTTCTTGATGAGCATGGGTGTTTTGGTAACCCGGTTGGTTTCCCGGTCCTCGCGGACCAGATAGAGGATTTCACTGCCCCGGGGAACATTGCCGTCCAGGGCGGCGGCCACATCACCGGTTTCATCCACCAGCTTGAATTCAAGCAGGGCGGTTTTCCCGATGAGATCCTTGGCGCGCTGGGTATCGCTGATGCCCGGCAGCTGAATGAGAATCCGTTTTTCACCCTGACGACGGATATCCGGCTCGCTGACGCCGAATTGGTCTATCCGGTTGCGGATAGTCTCCAGGGCCTGGTCAGTGGCTGATTTCTTGATCAGGTCAGCTTCCTTGTCCGGCAGGTTCAGCACCATCTCGAGGGTATCGGCTGTGGCATTTTCAGATTCGATGCGCAGATCGGGGAATTCCTTGTCAAGTACTGACCTGAAATCATTAATGTTTTCTTGGCCGAGGATTTTTACCGCGATGTTGGCACCGGAAACGCGCTCGAGGGTGCGGTAACGGACACGTTCTTTTTTGAGCAGGTCCCGGATTTCGTGGACCAAACGTTCGATCCGGCCTTCAACAGCCTTATCGGTGTCCACTTCCAGCACGAGATGCATACCGCCCTGGAGGTCCAGTCCCAGGTTGATCTGCTTACCGTGCAGGATGCCCGGCTTAAATGTCGGCAGGACGTAGATGACGGCGGTGACGATAACCGCCAGGATTACAACCAGTCTCCATGAAATGTTCTTCAATCGTCTAATCCTCTATCAGGTTTGGGTCAGGTTCGGGGTCAGTCAGTCACGGGCGGGCCAAGTGGACCGGCCCAAAGACGTCAGGGCCTGCAGAAAAAAGCCGGCCCGCTGTCATATAAAAGCCCGGTGCAATGCAACCGCAGGAGCGGTGCTTTGCACGGGGCTCGTTGCCGCGGGCTGGCGGTATTCCATTCCCCGGGTTATGTTTTTGCTTTCTTGGGGGCCTCTTTCCTGGGTGGCTGTGCCGATGAGGCGAGTGCAGCCACATTGGCGCGGGCCACTTTTACCCGCACCTTTTCGGCAATTTCAACGGTAAGGGTGTTTTCATCAAGCCCGGTGATACGCCCATACAGGCCGCCGTTGGTAATGATTCGATCACCCTTTCTCAGCTCGCCGATCATTCTCTGGTGATCTTTCGCTTTTTTCTGCTGCGGTCTTATCAGCAGGAAATAGAAGATCACGAACATCAGGATCAGCGGAATGAAAGATGCAAACCCGCCGGATCCACCCTGGGCGCCGCCGCCACCTTGAGCCATTGCATATGCTATACTGGTCAAAATCAAGTCCTCCTGGCTGTCGACTGTCCGCCGGGGTCCGATTTACGGCCGGCTGAACGGTAGGCCCTAAAGATGAAGGCCTTACACTATATAGAAATTTGGTAGGCCTGAAAATGGGGTTCTATACAGGATATGTAAAGCCGCGTCAAACAGTTTTTCAGTGCTTATAAATTCTTAACGGTCCGCAGGTCAATCTCTAACTTGCTGAATGTACAAAAGTTATAAAGAATCAGTCCGCCGGAATCCAAATGTTTTCACCATCGAACCGGATGCGGCCGGCATTTTCGATATCCACTTCATCCAGCAGTTCAAACACGCGGTCCATTTTGTAAATAACGATTTTGGTCAGCGGCCGGATAACATGAATGTCAGTGGCCAGCTGCCGGTCACGAATGTTGTAAATCCAGACCATGTTTTCGGAAAATTTCAGGAGTTTGCCGATTCCGGAACTGTATCCCGAGCGGTCCGGCTCATCCGATGCCTCGGAAAGCGCAATATTCTTGCCGGCCATATATGCTTGCAGCAGCTTGAAATGAATGTTCCAGATGTTGTCTCCGGGTTGCACGATATGGATCCCGTAGGCCCCTGTCCGGCCGCCGGCTGCCGATGTCAGATCCTTTTCGGTGATGCCCCCTCTTTGGCCTGGATCGAGTCTGAGATCTCCTTGACCGAGACTGTCTGGTCACCGACTTTGATCGCTTCCCCGTCCTTGACGATCATGTCCAGCCCGTCCTTGATGCCCAGCGAGGCTTTGCGTTCTTCCATCAGCGCATTCTTGTCCTTGGCGCTGTATTCAATCACCGGCTGATTCTTAACCTTTCGGGATGCTTCTTCGTTCGATGTTTCCACCGGGTCGGGGGCCTGCCTGGCAGGCAGCAGCAGCCACACCCCGACCGCTACTGCGATCAGGGCCGTGATAACCACAAGACCGATGATTTTTTTCCCGCCGGTTTTCGATTGGTTCGCCGGCTGATCGTCAGTTTGTCCAGGGGAGACATAATCTGCAGTCATGGGGCTCCTTTGCGAGGTTTTTTAGGCTGTAGGCCATAGGCGATTAGGTTTTGATTCTACTGAATGGTCTTCCTTCAGCCTAGCACCTACAGACTAATAGCCTGAATTTACTATTTCTCACACGTGATCTGGCTGTTACCGGGAACCATTTTGGCATCCCCTTCTATATAGATGGTCACGTGTCGGCGCTGTTCGAGATCCAACAATTCTTTCCTTTTTTTATTCAGAATATAATCTGCCACCGAAAGGGGGACAACCCCGGTGGCGGTTTTTATATCCGGTTTGAGCAGCTCCAGGCTCAACTGCCGCAAAAAGCTGGTTCCGAGGGCCTCGGCGTTCAGCACCAGCCCGCGGCCGCTGCAATGACCGCACATTTCGAAGCGGCCGTATTCAATGGAAGGCCGGATGCGCTGCCGGGACATTTCCAACAGGCCGAACTGGGAAATGCGTCCAATGCGGGTCCGGGCTTTGTCGTTTTTAACATGGGTTTTAAGGGTGCGTTCCACCTCCGATTTGTGCTTGGATTCACGCATGTCGATAAAATCGATGACAATCAGCCCTCCCAGGTCCCGCAGGCGCAGCTGCCGGGCGATTTCCTCGGCCGCTTCCACATTGGTTTGTAAAGCGGTCTCTTCGATCGATTTGGCCTTGGTAGCCTTCCCGGAGTTGACATCCACTGCCACCAGCGCTTCGGCCTGTTGAATGACAATCGAGCCGCCTGATTTCAGCTTTACCCGGCTGCCGTAAATGGAGGCAATCTGGTTTTCCAGCTGGAATTTGGAAAAAATCGGTTTTTCACCCTTGTAATGTTTCACGATTTTGGTGTGCTTGGGTGACATGATGGCGACAAAGTCACGGGCCTCACGGTGTACTTCACTGTCATCGATTAGAATTTCAGCAATATCCGGGGTGAAATAATCGCGGATGGAACGAACAACCAGATTGCGTTCCTTGTAAAGGAGCGCCGGGGTTTCAGTCTGCATTACCTGGCCCTTGATGCTTTTCCACAGCCGCATAAGGTGGCTCAAGTCTTTGGATATCAGGGTCTTGGTACACCCGATGCCGGCCGTGCGGATAATGAGCCCGAAATCTTCCGGCACCTTCAGTTTGCCGATAATGGTTTTCAGGCGAGTCCGCTCCTTCTCATCACTGATCTTTCTTGAAATCCCCCGGGTCGTACTGCCCGGCATCAAGACGATATGCCGACCCGGCAGGGATAAGTTGGTGGTGAGCATGGCCCCCTTTTTCATAATAGGATCTTTGGTAACCTGTACGAGCAGCTCCTGCCCCTTTTTTACAAGCTGGGTGATGCTGCGACCGGACGCCGCCGTGTCCTGGTGATAGTCATGGTGGATTTCGTGCTTTTGCAGAAAGCCGTGGCGCTCGGCGCCGTAATCCACAAACACGGCTTGCAGACTCGGTTCAATCCGGGTGATGACGCCCTTGTAAATGTTGCCGTGGGTGATTTCGCGGGAGGCGCTTTCTATATGAAATTCTTCAAGTTTACTGTCTCGGACTTTGGCGATGCGGCACTCCTCGGCATCTACGGCATTGATAAGAATTTTACAGGTCATGAATCTATCTGTTTCCTTTTATTATTGGGTGGAGCCCCGTGCTGCGAGGCGAATTCCACGTTGTATGGCACGCTGCCGGAACTTTTGCAAGTGCCTGTATTTTGCATGAATATGCAATTGCCCCGGACAAGTCAATCAGTTTATCGATGCAGCCTTGCTATTTTAACAGCGTTATGGCATTTAGGGGCACGCTGTCCCAAGCGAACAGGGACGGGGTACCGATGTATATAAAAATCATTTTCATAACAATAAGTTGCGAAATCTCAACGTCAAATCTGCGGAACGCCCGCCCGCAGTCGGCATACAAGGATACAGCATGATGGATGAAAAATACGATCCCAAGTCCCTGGAAAATAAGTGGCAGTCCGCATGGGAAGCCACCGCACTTTTCAAGACTGCCGAAGATCCCTCCAAACCCAAATATTACATGTTGGAAATGTTTCCCTATCCATCAGGCAAGATCCACATGGGGCATGTACGCAACTACACCATCGGGGATGTTGTGGCCCGCTACAAGAGGATGCGGGGGTTTAATGTGCTCCATCCCATGGGCTGGGATGCATTTGGGATGCCGGCCGAAAATGCGGCCATCGCCAATAACACCCATCCGGCTAAATGGACCTACGAAAACATCGACTATATGCGGTCTCAACTCAAAAGGATCGGATTCAGCTATGATTGGGAACGGGAACTGGCCACTTGTCGGCCTGAATACTACCGCTGGGAGCAATGGCTGTTCCTTAAAATGGCTGAAAAAGGAATGGCCTACCGCAAAGAATCCTACGTGAACTGGTGTGAGCCCTGCCAGACCGTACTGGCCAATGAACAGGTCGAAGCCGGCATGTGCTGGCGATGCGGCCAGCCAGTGCGGCAGAAGAAGCTCTGGCAGTGGTTTTTCAAAATCACAGATTATGCTGAGGACCTGCTGGTCCACTGCGACCAACTGCCGGGCTGGCCGGAAAAAGTCACCACCATGCAGCGCAACTGGATCGGCAAGAGCACCGGTGCGGAAATCCGATTTGCAATCGAGGGTACCGACGAGGATATTTCGGTTTTTACAACCCGTCCGGACACGATCTACGGCGCCACCTTCATGTGCCTGGCCCCGGAACACCCCCTGGTAGCCAAGCTTTCCGCCGGCCGACCGGAGGAAACGGCTGTAGCGGAATTTGTCGAGCGGATATCCCTCCAGGAAAGATCCAGCCGGGCCATCGAAACCTATGAGAAAGAAGGGGTTTTTACGGGCGCTTACTGTCTCAACCCGCTCAGCGGTGGCCGCATGCCGATCTATACCGCCAATTTTGCCCTCATGGAATACGGAACCGGAGCGGTCATGTCGGTACCCGCCCATGACCAGCGTGATTTTGAATTTGCCCACAAATATGACCTGGATGTCATTGTCGTGGTACAGCCGGAAGATGCACCGCTCGAACCGGATACAATGGAAACGGCCTATGCTCAGCCGGGCACCATGGTCAATTCCGACCAGTTTGACGGGATGGACAGCCGTCAGGCCATCGGGGCGATCACCCAGCACCTGGACGATCAGGGGCGGGGACGCCAGACGGTCAGTTTCCGGCTCCGGGATTGGGGGATTTCGCGCCAGCGATACTGGGGCGCACCCATACCAATGATTCACTGTGATCAATGCGGTATTGTACCGGTTCCGGAGGAGGACCTGCCCATTGTGCTGCCCGAGAATGCTGATCTACTGGACGGCGGGCGTTCGCCGCTGCCGGATCTGGCGTCTTTCATAAACACCACCTGTCCCCGCTGCGGGGCTGCCAATGCCCGCCGGGAAACGGATACCATGGACACTTTCGTAGAATCTTCGTGGTATTTTGAGCGGTACTGCAGCCCGCGCTGCGAGACCGCCATGTTCGACAAGGCAGCCGTAGACTACTGGATGCCGGTCGATCAGTATATCGGCGGCGTGGAGCACGCTATCTTGCACTTGCTGTACTCCCGGTATTTTACCCGGGTATTGAAAGAGTTGGGCCTGGTCAATTACAAGGAGCCGTTCACGCGGCTGCTCACTCAGGGGATGGTATGCAAAGAGACCTTTGCCTGCCCGGAACATGGTTTTGTCCTGCCTACCGAAGTCGCAGAGCAGAACGGGGAGAGCAGCTGTACCCTGTGCGGCAACCCGGTGACCGTCGGTCGGGTGGAAAAGATGTCCAAATCCAAGAAAAACGTGATTGACCCCAATCTGCTCCTGGACCGCTACGGCGCGGATACAACCCGCCTGTTCTGCCTGTTTGCTGCTCCGCCGGAGCGGGATCTGGAATGGAGCGAGCAGGGCGTGGAAGGCGGTGCCCGATTCCTCAACCGCGTCTGGCGCCTGGCCGCGGGTCTGATGGAAGGTGTCCGGGAAGAGGACCCGTATGCGGGCGCCCTGGAAGACCTGCCTCCGGATCTGCTGGCCATTTTCAAACTTGGTCACCATACCATCGAACGCGTGACCCGGGATATTGACCGCCGTTTTCATTTCAATACGGCGATCAGTGCCGTTATGGAGCTGGTCAATGCGGTTTCCGGCATCACCTGCGCACCAGGGGAAAAAGAACCGGCCAAAGGACCGGTAATGCGGTTTATCCTGGAAACCATCGTACTGCTGCTATCTCCCATTGTGCCCCATTTTTGTGAAGAACTGTGGGCCTCGCTGGGGCATTCCGACAGTGTATTGCTGGCTACGTGGCCCGCATACCGTGAAGATGCCCTGGTCCAGGATGAAGTGACCGTGGTGGTCCAGGTGAACGGCAAGCTGCGCGGGAAATTTACCGCGGCGGCCGACACGGAGGACCAGGCCCTGGAAGCGCTGGCCCTGGCGGAAGGCAACGTGCAAAAATTTATCGCCGATAAACCCATCAAGAAAGTCATTGTTGTCAAAAAGAAGCTTGTCAATATAGTAATCTGATAAAATCTGGTTCGGCATTAAGATCGGTATGGGAAAAGGTTTGCTATCCGGTGCTGCCGTCGATCCCGATTTCAATAGCTGGATTACTTTTCCCGGCACGCGTTGGAGACCGACAGTTGAGGTAAAGCATACATGCAAAAAACCCTGATGCTTATGGCGTGCCTGGTTTTACTGCTGCCTGCCTGCGGGTATCGGTTTGCCGGCGGCGGCAGCCTGCCCGGGGGGGCTGAATCCATCAGCGTCCTGATGCCGGAAAACCGCACAGCGGAATCCGGCATCCAGGCGCAATTGAACAGCGACATCGTATACGAATTCACGCGCCGTGAAAGTGCCCGGATCGCACCCCCCGAGACTGCGGATGCCATCTTGTCAGGCGTGATTACTACCGTCCAAGATACAGATATCGCCCATACCGGCACAAGCACAGCCTCCCAGAGACGCGTTACCCTGACCATTGACATGAAACTGGAGAGTAAAAACGGAGCGGTGCTCTGGCGCCGCCCGGGACTTTCCGATTATGAGGCCTACGATGTGGCTGCGAACCGCAGCGGTACTGATCTGAACCGGCGTGCGGCCATCGAAAAAGTGTCCAAATGCCTGGCGGAAGCTGTCTATAAAAGTATTACCGATAACTTTTAGGTAAAATGGCCCAACGGCAGACATACCCGGTAGGGTGCGCAAACACGGGTTCGCTGTGATGACGGGAAAGTTGAGTTCAATGGGGTAGCGAGCGGCCGATAGTCCGGTCGCACAGCGCAGGCCGGCTGCGCTGTGCAGGCCAACCGCTTACTTGGAAACGGAATTGACGTGTTTGGCCAGACGGGAAATGCTGCGGGCAGCGGTGCGTTTGTGGATGACGCCTCTTTTAGCGGCCTTGTCGATAACCGATTTAGCCACATCAAGTTTGGCAGCAGCATCACCCTCGGCAGTCCGCACAGCTTTCACTACCGATTTTACTCTGGTTTTAACGGATTTATTACGCAGCCGCCGATTTTCGTTCTGGCGGGCGCGTTTTAAAGCGGATTTATGATTAGCCAACGCTCTTGCTCCTTTCAAGTGTTATTAGCAAATATAAAAACGAGCACATATAAATTCAACTTTGATATGTCAAGAGATAATTTTGATTTTTCCGGGCTGGCGGATTTTCGGCCGCACGGCTGTTTTCGCCAATTTCCAGCCAGCGGACTGCGCCCGTGACGGCCGACAATTCCGGTGAGGGCCAGGTCACCCGGGCGGCGGGTGTAGTCAGTGGCGCCACCTTTTTGAGCCGGCTGCTCGGCTATGTCCGGGATGCAGTGGTGGCCGGACTGTTCGGCGCCACGGCGAGCGCCGATGCGTTCTTCGTGGCCTTTCGTATTCCCAACCTCCTGCGCCGTATGTTTGCCGAGGGCAGCCTGAGCGTCGCCTTCATTCCGGTATTCACCGAGACCCTCCATACAAAGGGCCGTGCGGAAGCGCTGCGATTGGCCCAGGCAACCCTTCTTTTGGCGATGATCCTTTTGACCGGTCTGGTACTGCTGGGAATTTTTCTGGCACCGAGCATCGTCTCGCTTGTCGGGCCGGGATTCAAAGATAATCCGGCGCTGTTTGATTTGACGGTAGAACTGACCCGGATCATGTTTCCCTACATCTTTTTTATCGGACTGGTCGCCCTGAGTATGGGCATATTGAATGTGTTCGGCCATTTTGCCGCACCAGCCCTTGCCCCGGTCGTTTTGAACATGTCTATTATCGGTGCGGCACTGGTTGTATCGCCCCACCTGGAACAGCCGGTAAAAGGGCTGGCCCTGGGCGTCCTGGCCGGCGGTGCCGGACAGCTGGTCCTGCAGGTGCCGTTTCTCTACCGTTACGGTGTCCGTCTCGGTCGGCCGTTGGCTTTTTATCATGCGGGGCTGGGAAAGATAGGCCGTCTCATGCTGCCGGCCGCTTTTGGAGCGGCTGTCTATCAAATCAACCTGCTGATCAATACGCAATTGGCTACGCTGCTGCCGCAGGGGAGCGTATCCTACCTCTACTATGCCGACCGTCTGGTACAGTTTCCCCTGGGAATCGTGGGGATAGCTGCCGCCACGGCGCTGCTGCCGAGCCTCTCCCGACAGGTTTTGACGGGGGACCAGGCAGGTGTCACCCGGACATTCGGCCGCGCGGTAAACATCGTTTTGTTTATCACGATCCCCGCCATGTGCGGCCTGATTGTGTTGCGGGAACCGATAATCTGGTTGCTGTTCAAACGGGGGGCTTTCAATATAGAAGCGGTTCGTCTGACGGCCGCGGCACTATTTTATTATGCGTCCGGCCTGTGGGCCTTCACCCTGGCCCGTCTGGCTGCGCAGACCTTTTATGCCCTGCAGGACACCCGTACACCGGTCTGGACGGCCGCTGTCAGCATCGGGGTGAATATTGCGTGCGGTCTCACCCTCATGCCTTTTATGGGGCATGCCGGTCTGGCCCTGGCGACCACCATTGCCTCCGGCGTCAATGTGATTTTGCTGTTCACTGCTTTGCGCCTCCGACTGGGCAGTCTGGAAATGGCCGCCATTTTACGGTCAGTCGGCAAAGCCCTGGTCTGTGCCCTGGTTATGTGTGCCGGTCTTTTCCTTGTCCGGCCGGACATTCCCATGGATAGCTCCCCGTCGGTTCTGGCCATCGGAGGGGGGCTCGGGCTTTCCATCCTGGCCGGCATCAGTGTCTATTTAATTGTGGCTCGCCTGGCGCGTTGCGGCGAATTGACAGCCCTTATCGACGGGCTCCGCTTGCGACCGCCCTCCTGACAATTGATTGCATGCTGGTGGAAAAACTGATAAATAATCACTGATCGAACAACTATTCAGGGGACGAGACGCCGTTCGCCTTTGACGGGGCGGGCGACTTTGCGGTTGGGAAGCAACGTGAGTGCCGGCCAAAAAATACTTCTGTCGTTAGTGACACTGGTTTTGCTGAACATTCTACTGGTCATTGTTTTCGGTGATCGGGGGCTGGTAGAGGTCGGTCGCCTTAAAGGCGAGCGTGACAGCCTGCTCCGGGACAACCGTGATCTCAAACAACAGAATCTTTCCCTGCGCCGCGAGATAGATCGGCTGAAAACGGATCCGGCCTATATCGAACATGTGGCCCGGCAGGAGCTGGGCATGATCGGACGCGACGAGGTGATTGTCCGCTTCAACGATCCGGCGCAGAAAAAGTCCCCCGCAAAGAAAAAGGAAACCAAGCCATGACCCAGGATGAAACGTTCTACACGGTTACCATGGCCCGGGTCCACGCCCAGCAGGGCAATCTGGAAGAAGCCCGGCGTATTTATCGCTATCTGCTTGACAAGGAACCGGGACACAAGGACCTGGTGGCGGCGCTGGAGGCCCTGGGAACCATGGAAAAAAACCAGGGGATAGACGCACTCCTGCCCCTGTTCCGGGAATGGCTGGATTTGATTTTTCGTTACAACAAGATGAAAAAACTCAAGAAAATGAAACAGATGGATGAAGGATAGGAGTATGTCCAAAAAAGCCCTTATCACCGGTATCACCGGGCAAGACGGCGCCTTACTGGCCAAATTCCTTTTGAAGAAAGGCTATGAGGTCCATGGGATCAAGCGCAGGGCCTCTCTTTTCAATACGGATCGCGTGGATCACCTCTACCGGGATCCCCATGAAATCGGTGTTCAATTTTTCATGCATTACGGCGACCTCACCGATTCCACCAATTTAATTCGCATTATCCAGGAGATCCAGCCGTCCGAAGTGTATAACCTGGCGGCCCAGAGTCATGTAAAGGTGTCCTTTGAATCCCCGGAATACACGGCCAACACGGATGCTCTCGGGGCCTTGAGGCTGCTGGAGGCGATCCGTATCCTGAACCTTGAAAAAGAGACCCGTTATTACCAGGCCTCTACTTCCGAGCTCTACGGAAAAGTTCAGCAGATCCCCCAAACCGAAAAGACGCCCTTTTATCCGCGCTCACCCTATGCCGTTTCCAAACTGTTTGCCTACTGGATAACCATCAATTACCGGGAGGCCTACGGCATGTTTGCCTGCAACGGCATTCTCTTCAACCACGAATCACCCATCCGCGGTGAGACCTTTGTTACCCGCAAAATCACCCGGGCGCTGGCGCGGATCAAACTGGGACTCCAGGATTGTCTCTACCTTGGAAATCTGGATGCGCAAAGGGACTGGGGACACGCGAAAGACTACGTGGAGATGATGTGGCTCATGCTGCAGCAGGATAAACCGGACGACTTTGTCATTGCCACCGGGCAGCAGCACAGTGTCAGAGATTTCGTGGACCTGGCCGCCGGTGAACTCGGCATGCAGTTGGAATGGAAGGGCGCGGGCGAGGATGAGCAGGGGCTGCTCGACGGCCGCCCCGTTGTCCAGGTCGATCCGCGCTATTATCGGCCGACCGAGGTAGAAACCCTGCTGGGCGACCCGGCCAAGGCCAAAGCCCAGCTCGGCTGGGAACCGAAAATATCCTTCCAAAAACTGGTCCGCGAGATGGTAAACGCGGATTTGGAGGAGGCCCGGCGGGACGACCTGTGCCAGCAGGAGGGATACAAGGTAAAGGATTATTTCGAGTAAAGCGTATGCTGGACACCCATGACAGGATTTATGTGGCCGGCCACAGGGGATTGGCCGGTTCGGCCCTGATGCGGCAATTGCAAGCCAACGGCTTCGAGCGCCTTGTGACCCGCACGCACCAGGAACTTGACCTGACTGATCAAACGGCGGTCAAAAAATTCTTTGCCCAGGAGCAAATCGATGTTGTTTTCCTGGCAGCCGCACGGGTGGGCGGGGTGCACGCCAATAATATCTACAGAGCCAATTTCATATATGAGAACCTGATGATTGCGGCCAACGTTATGCACCAGGCTTTCACAGCTGGTGTAAGGCGCCTTCTTTTTCTGGGCAGCTCCTGTATTTATCCCCCCACGTCCGTCCAGCCCCTGCGCGAGGAGGCTTTGCTTACAGGTGCCCTGGAACCAACCAATGAACCCTATGCCATTGCCAAGATAGGCGGCATCAAGATGTGTGAAGCCTATAACGTTCAATACGGGACAGCCTTTCGGGCCGTTATGCCGACGAATCTCTTCGGTCCGAACGACAACTACGATTTAGAAAACTCGCATGTGCTGCCGGCTATTATCAGAAAATTGCATTTGGCCAAAAAGGCCTGCGAAGGGGATCGGGAAGCGCTCAGCCTTGATCAGCGGCGACACGGTCCTATCCCGCCCGATGTACGTGCCTGCCTGGATGCCTTGCTTGAAGACGGGGGACATCCTGCCCTGTTCAATACCGATATGGAAAGCCGGCCCGCGCTGCCCGGGATGGTAATGTGGGGCTCGGGAAATCCGCTGCGGGAATTTTTGCATGTTGATGATATGGCAGCTGCCTGCCTGTTTGTCATGCGTCTGGACGAGGGCCGGTACGAGCAGATGCTGGCGGAAGCCCGGATTTCATTTTTGAATATCGGTGCCGGCCGCGAGATCTCGATTTACGACCTCGTGCAATTGGTGGCCGAGGTGGTCGGGTATGAACAGACCATCCTGTGGGATGAATCGAAGCCTGATGGTATGGCAAGAAAATTAATGGATTCCAGCAGGATATCAGAGTTGGGCTGGGAGCCGAGCATCTCTTTGAGACACGGTATCAAGCAGGTCTACCGGAACTTTTCGGAATAAACCGTCCTTTAACAACACGCCTTTTCAAACCGGCTACAGCTTACAGCCGATCCCTTGGAGCTTGAACAATATGTCGGAGCGCGGGGCGTCCTTTTCGAGGGTGATGGCCTGGGAAATTTCTTTGGTGCTCTTAGGCGCCACGGCCTGGGGCCCGGACCAGGAGACCATTTTCACGTAATAGTCGCCAGCCTGGATGAAGCCCTTGAAGTCCAGGGGACAGCCGGAGCTGTTGACTATTTTCAGTTCGACCATGAATTTCCCGGAATTTTTATCCGAGGCGTCCGGATCGATTTTTATGCTGCAGGTGCCGACCGGTGCAATGGGGCCGACCGCCAGCAGGGGAATATCGTTCCAGGTATTGTAGGTCCGGCCATCCAGCAGCTGCAGCTTCTGAACAGACACGATAAAGGGGGTCCCGGTTGCCGGAGGGGCCGCCGCAGCCTCCGTCACTTTGAGGCTCTGCTCAGTCTCGGCTGCCGGCTCTTCGGCCTGCCCGCCCAGGGCGGCCGACTGTTTATCCAGGTCGCTGTCCACACTGGCCGCGGCATCGGTGGGTGCAGCGGGCGGCGGTGCGGGTGCCGCAGGGGCGGCCGTCACGGCAGCGGCGGCAGGCGCGGGTGCGCTGGGCTGCGCTTTGGGAGCGAGCAGGGCGTTAACTTCGGCCTCATCCATCTTCTGGGCCAGGGTATCGTTTTCCCAGATGCCCATTTTTCTACGACCGTCCGGGAACGTGTAGATGCCGTAACCGACCTTTTTCCCGTTCTCCCATTCTCCGCGATATGTGGCACCGTTGGGCCAACTGAAGGTCCCCCGGCCGCTGCGTTTATCGTTTTTAAATTCGCCTACGTATTTCTTTCCGTCGGCCCAGGCATACGCGCCCTGGCCGTGGAATTTGCCGTTTACAAAATCGCCGGTGTAATTTGAACCATCCGGCCAGGTATAGCGGCCGGGACCGTTGTTGCAATCGCCTTCTTCGCATCCGGCCTGGACCATGGAGCCACCTGCAAACATCATCAGAACCGCGATGAGACAATAACCTGCAAACATTAACCCTTTTTGTATCATGATTTCTCCATCCGCCCTGGTTTGGTGATGACAATTTTCGTGAAAAGGATTATACAGGATCTGCTTTTAAATTTACATAACTTTCTGTAACCACATGGGAAGACGTCTGAAAAAACTGACCCGCCGTCTCATCCGGGAGCGCCAGCTGGCTCGCAAGAACTATGATCGGCAGCGCTTGCTCAACAAGCTGGCCGTAGCAGGACCCCATGCCGGGATTGTCATCCTGGATCACCTCAAGCCCCAGTTCAATGTGGGCAAGATTTTCCGGAGCGCCGACGCATTCGGCATGCAGGAAATTCACTTGATCGGTATCGACTATTTCGATCCGGGGCCGGCCAGGGGATCCTTCAAATGGGTCCCGGCCCATTATCATAGCGATTTCGCAAGCTGCCACCAGATCCTGCGCCGGCGAGGGTACCGGCTGTTCGCCACCGGTCCGGAAGCCGGTGAAACGCTGGGGTGCTGCTGCATGCCCGCGAAAAGCGCCTTTGTGTTCGGCAACGAAGGGGTCGGGTTGAGCTTTGATCCAGGCGGTTATGCCGATATCCAGCTGATTAGGATTCCGCAGTTCGGCAGGGTGCAGAGCCTCAATGTCAGCGTGGCGGCCTCGCTGGTGATGTATGAATATGTACGGCAGCACCATCTGGCCTGAATCCAGATGGGATAGTATGATTGCTACAATGGGAGGAGTGAATGCTGAAGCTGGGAGAGAAAGGTGCGATATTACAGCGCGATAAAAAAACGTATGCCATTGCCCCGCATATACCCTGCGGGGTGGTAACCCCGGAACTGCTGCGCCGTGTTGCCGATGTTGCGGAGAAATACGAGGTTGACCTGATCAAGGTAACCGGGGCCACCCGGTTTGCGCTGGTGGGTCTCAGAGAGCAGGACATTGATGCCGCCTGGGATGATCTGGGGCTGGACCAGGGTGCGGCTGTGGGTTTGTGTGTGCGCAGCATCCGTACCTGCCCGGGAATCGATTACTGCCGGCTGGCCGTGCAGGACGCCCTGAACCTGGGCTTGAAACTGGACGACATCTATCACGGCATGCAGCTGCCCAACAAAATGAAGATGGCCGTTTCAGGCTGCAATCTGAACTGCTCGGAATCGGTGGTGCGGGATATCGGCCTGGTGGGAAAAAATGATGGCTGGACCCTGTTGATCGGCGGCAACGTTGGGCCCAAGCCGCGGCTGGCTGCCGAATTGACAGCCGGCCTGGATGATGAAACGACCTTATCCCTGATTGCACGCGTCGTGGATTATTATCGGGAAAACGGCAAAAAAGGGGAACGACTCGGCAAAATGGTTGCCCGGGTCGGGCTGGATCCTTTTCGCGAACTGTTATAGAGCATCCCGGTGGTATGGCAGGCTGCTAGCTCTTATCCTGGAGAGCAGCCCGTTCCGCCTCCAATTCCATCAGGAGCTGGCGTAAGGTCCATTTCTCGGAAACGGGCGTCAGGACGGCCCAGAGCGCGGATTTCATCCCACTGGCCCGGCAGGTGTTCATCAAGTTGTGCAGCTCGTTTTCACTGATGCCGGCCACCACAATGGCGCGGGGCAGGTCGGAGTCGGTCCCGGCACCGCTCCCGGGGGCAAGTTCCAGCAATTGCCCGATCTCGTCATCGGCCTGACCAGTCGATACCCAGACCACGTCCAGGTCAGCAAGGCCGGTGAATTCGAGAACTTTCGCAAAATTACCTTGCATACCGGCCGCGAACCCGCACAGGAGCAGTTTCCGCGGGCCGTAGAGGGCCGTTGCGGATCGGGTTACCTTTTCAAACGTACCATCGCTCATCTGAATTCTCCTTCATTGCAGCCGCCGTTGTTACAGGGCCTCCCATGATCCGGCGCGGTCTGCAGTCCGTACCGGACGCTGCAGTTCCGCCAGGATATCGTCCACATAGTCTGCCCGCCGCATGCCGACCAGGACCGCCGATATTCCCCGGGTTGATCGAATGGCCCGCACGGCGGCCTGGCTCAAGGAACCGGCCTGGGCCCAATCCGGATCTGCCGCGAAGATAGCTGCCTGGATTGATGCTGCCCGACGGGCGGCGGCAGCAAGGTACAGCGATGCAACGGCCTTAAATGCGTCTTCAAGACACACCGCGTGGGACTCTATCCAGTCTTGCAGGTCTTCATACGCGTCGGCCTGCTGGGCCAGGTATTGGAACACGCCCTGCACCCGGGGTAAAAAGATACTGTTTTTGGTCTGCCGCCATCTTTCATAAGAGCCGAAATTCTTCCAGTAGTGTTTCAGGGCATCGCCCACGGCGACCTGTTCCTTGATCCGTATTTTGATGCCTTCCGGAATGGCATCGCACGTCGGTAGAATTTTTTTCCAGAGCCTGGTTTCGGACTTGATGACCATGCGAATTTTCCGGATGATCTTATCGTATGGTTGTTCGGCGGCGGCCTTTATATCGGACAGGCGGACAAGGCTGTTCCCGTCGAAGGCGTTCAGGGGGCGATTGATCAACACGCCCAGATTCTTCGCATGGGCCAGGGCCAGTACGCTCCGGGGGCCGGCCTGATTTTTCTCCAGCACCGCGCCTTTCTCCAGGATGTTGAGCGGCATCTGTAAAAGGGCGAAATGGTGGTTTTCTCCTATGCGGGCAGCGATTTCCCAGATGTTTTCCAGTGATGTGAATTCGGGATTCGCACGGGCAGCGGGAAAAGTATTGGAACTGATCCCGTAGGCCCGGATGCGTCCGGCCGCTACTTCCCCTTCCAGGTGGGAAAAGGCGGCCTGGATGCGGCGGTAGTATTCCGCACGGGCCTCCTCCAGGGGCACTTGTGTTTTTACGGCCCACTCCAGATAGTATTCCGGATTGTGCAGCAGGTAGTAATCCAGGGTGGCAAGCCCCAGCCGATCGAGACTGCGGGTCAGTTGATCGGCAATAAAATCAGGGTGGATACAGTGTTGCAGTTCCGGACCGTACTCCACCAGATCCGGGAAAGGTGTACCGGCCTCACGTTTTGCTCGGCTCAGGTTCTCACCCTGCAGGTAACCTACCTTGGAAACCACCACCACCTGGTCGCGCGACAGGTTGCCCCCGTCCATCATCTGCTGCAGCACTGCGCCGACCAGTTGTTCGCTGCCCCCATCGGCATAATTGGTGCTGGTGTCGATCAGGTTGATCCCGTTTTGCAGCGCCTGCGCCAATGCTTCGGCATGGGTCTGGACGCCGGCACTGACGCGGTAGCACCCGAACCCGGCCTGACTGACATGCAGCCCGTCAGGCCCGATGGTACTGGATGCGATTGTCTTGTACCGCGCCAAATAGGCGGCGGTGCCCTGCGGGGTGGCATGGCCTGTGATCATGGAGACATCCTTTGCGCTGTCGTGCGGCAGCGTACCATCTACAGCCGTCAAGATGCAACGTCAATCGTACTGCTCGGCAGCCAGTTGACCGCACAGGAATGTTCCCAGGGTAAATATCGAGTTCATATCCAGGAATGTTTCGATGGAGGCTGCCAACAACAGGCTGCTCTGGGCCGGGAAGGGGGGCTCGGCATCATTGAACTGCAGGTAGAGCGGGATATGCGGCAACGCTTGAAATTTGAGCGACAGGTCAAATCCGGAAACCTGCGGTTGGGGCTGTCCCCCCAGGGCGCGGCCGGCCGCTGTCAGTCGGGGCAGCTTGCCGGCAAACGTATTTATAATGGTCTTGTTGGTATTGTTGGCGAAGCTGACCACCAGGGGGCCGGCACCCTCGAGCTCACGGAAGGATACCAGGCGGTCTTTTTGCGGTAAGGCCGCCGGAAAATTCAGTACATAGCTGACCAGCAGGTTGCTGATCGCAGCCGCGGGCCGTTTGCCTGTCGGGCCGCAGACAGAGGAAGGGCCCAGGGTGTAGCAGGTCCCGAAAAATGGAATCCGGAGATGCTGTTTTTCCAGGGTGGCTTCCGAATGTTGGGCCACGACGGCCAACTGGTCGGGATCCAGTTGCTCCGGGACCGATTCGAAGTTAGATGGCTGCATAAGGGCCTCTACGGAGTTTGTTTTTTACGCAGGGTCTGAATTTCAGCCGCCAGCGTGTCACGTTCCTCTTCCAGTTCGAAAAGCGCTTCCATCTGCCAGGGCCTTATGGAGTGGGCGGGCAGACGGCCCTCGGCATCTTCGAGTTTCGCTTCGACTTCCCTGAGTCTTTTTTCCAGGCTTTCCAAAGACTGCATGGTGCTTTCCTTGTTTGGCTGTGATCGGGATAAGTTCGGTGGATTGTCTACCTAATGCATAAGGCTGAATTGCCTGCCTGTCATTGACCTATATCAAAATAGCCGCCCATCTTCCGACCGCACGCCGGGGCAGTCTTGTCAAGGCGCGGTGCTGTACCTATTATTTGCATAGCACTCTATTAACCAGACCCATCGCGGTCCCCCCGCAGGGGTGGCGCTGCGATTGAAGATAAGGAGAACGACCATGAGTGGCAGACAGACAGATATATTACACCCGGTGAATGAACCTGTTCTAGGGTATCTACCGGGCAGCGCCGAGCGTGCGGCGCTCAAAGCGGAGTTGATCCGCCTTAGAGAGGAAACTGTTGAAATTCCGTTGTTTATCGGCGGCCAGGAGATTCGTTCGGGCAAAACCGGGGAATGCCGGATACCCCACGATCACCGGCATTTGCTGGGAACCTACCAGCGGGCCGAAGAGTCCCATACCCATTTGGCGATAGATGCGGCTGCCAAAGCAGCGATCGGGTGGGCGCAGACCCGCTGGGAGGACCGCCTGGCTGTCTTTCAAAAAGCGGCGGAACTGATCTCCGGACCCTACCGGATGCAACTGAATGCCGCGACCATGCTGGCCCAGGGCAAAAGTGTATTCCAGGCCGAGATCGATGCGGCCTGTGAGCTGGCCGACTTTCTCAGGTTCAATGCCCACTTCGCGGCGCAAATTTATCGCCAGCAGCCTATTTCCACTCCGGGTGAGCGCAACCAATTGGAATACCGTCCCCTGGAGGGATTTGTCCTGGCCATCAGTCCCTTTAATTTTACGGCCATTGCCGGTAACCTGGCTGAGGCCCCGGCCATGCTGGGTAATACGGTCATCTGGAAGCCGGCGTCTGCGGCGGTCTATAGCGCATATATACTGATGCAGATCTTCCGGGAAGCCGGCCTGCCGGATGGCGTTATAAATTTCCTGCCGGGAGCGGGCAGTGACATTGCCGCCACCGCCCTTGCCAATCCAGGGCTGGCCGGGATCCATTTTACAGGCTCCACCGCTGTTTTTCAGTCAATGTGGCAGACAGTCGGCCGCCATATCAACCGGTATCGCAATTATCCCCGGATCGTCGGCGAAACCGGGGGCAAAGATTTTGTTATGCTGCATCCATCCGCTGACCGGCGGGCCGCCGTGACAGCCCTGGTGCGGGGCGCATTTGAATACCAGGGGCAGAAGTGCAGCGCTGCCTCGCGCGCCTATATACCGCAATCGCTCTGGGAATCAGTGCACCGCGATCTGACGGATACCATGCAGGATATCAAAATGGGGTCGCCCGAGGATTTTTCGACGTTCGTCAATGCGGTCATTGACCGGGCCGCGTTCGAGAAGATCACGGGGATTCTCGATGATGTCAAGCGTCATCCGGAAGCCCGGATTCTGGCCGGCGGCCGTGGGGACGCCAGTAAGGGCTACTTTATCGAACCGACGCTCATCCAGGCGGACCAGCCGGATTTTCGGACCATGGAGGAAGAAATATTCGGACCGGTGCTCACTGTGTTTGTCTATCCGGATGAGGCATATGAAGACACCTTGAAACTCTGTGACCAGACTTCGATTTACGGATTGACCGGCGCTGTGTTTGCCCGCGACCGGCAGGCCATAACGACTGCCCGGCGGGTCCTGGTGAATGCCGCCGGCAATTTTTATATCAATGACAAGCCGACCGGTGCGGTGGTGGGGCAGCAGCCTTTTAGCGGCGCCCGCGCCTCGGGAACCAATGACAAGGCCGGCAGCATGCTGAATCTAAACCGCTGGCTCAGCCCGCGAACTATCAAGGAAAATTTCAATCCGCCGTTGCATTATCGCTATGCGCTGATGGAACAAGCCTAGAACCCATCTCAAATAAGTCTTTTGGCCCAATCTCGGCGCTGGAGGCAAAATTCAAATCCTCGAAATACTGGAATATTCCTCCGGTTCGAATGTTGCCCCCGCCTTGACCTTGAGCCAAAATCCATTTCTGAGATGGCTTCTACTACGAAATGTGACACAAATGTATCAGGGGGCGGACACAAACTGTCTCACCAGATTGAAAAGTGTCTTGACCGTGGTGCCCGCGTCGGCCCACTCAAATTCGGCCCAAAGCTGTATGGATATTAATATAAGTTATAACAGATAGATAGGTGGTTGTTTGTTTGAGGGAAGAAAAAATGTGCTCCTGGCACAGTTGTTGCCATGTAACTGAGCAGGTACATGACAGCGAGAAGGCAAACCCAAGCATTTTCACAGGAGGAAAAGAATATGGCTCAGACAGCACTGGAAGGAAACCCTGTAAACACTGTCGGCGATCTGCCGGCTGTCGGCAGCCAGGCGCCGGCTTTTACCCTGACCGGTACCGATCTGGCAGACGTTACCCTGGCTGATTATGCCGGTAAAAGAGTTGTTTTGAATATCTTTACGAGTATCGATACATCTGTTTGTGCCCTGTCGGTAAAACGGTTCAACGCCGAAGCGGCCAACTATCCGGACACCGTGGTCCTGAATGTCTCCCGGGATCTGCCGTTTGCCCATGCCCGTTTCTGCGGGGCCGAAGGAATTGAGAATTCGGTCTCTGTGTCCGCGACCCGTGATCTTTCTTTCGGAAAAGATTATGGCGTGGCATTTGCCGAAGGCCCTGTAAAAGGGCTTTTCGGGCGCGCAGTGATCATCACCGACGAGAACCACAAGGTCGTATACGCACAACTGGCACCCGAACACACCGAAGAGCCGGATTACGACGCCGCCCTGGCG
>Ga0126327_10000016_pt1 | contig 67878 bp, 67 predicted proteins | sample InaspJWI30metaG_FD_101392 | JGI IMG/M metagenome (GOLD analysis project Ga0126327, IMG submission 101392) | Marine gutless worms symbiont microbial communities from Oahu, Hawaii - Inanidrilus sp. 1 OAHU.JWI-30 metaG | ecosystem: Host-associated > Annelida > Digestive system > Unclassified... | reverse complement strand
GGTTCCGCGGGGCGCGCGGGTGCATCCGGAGCAACCGCCGCATCGGCAGATTCAACCGGAGCCGCATCCACCGGTTCACCCGCCGGTATACCCTCCTGTTCACTTTCAGCTGCAGCCGGCTGCGCTGCGGCCTGGGCCTTCATTAGTCTGGATTCGGCAATACCCAGCCGGGTCAACAGCAGATCACGCTCTTCACCCAGCATCCGGATCTGCCCGCCCACCCTGGCCAGTTCAGCTTCGAGCCGGCGGTTCTCTTCAAATGGCCTTTTATACAACATGTAAATGCTGGCTGCTGCTGACAGGGCCACCACCATGATAAAAACCGCCAGCAGCATCAACCCCTTGAACTTGCGGATCGTGATCACTTCGCCCTGGTCGCCGACAAAGAGCAGCGTCCAATGCCCGGACTTCCGGTTTTTTTTGGGCGCCTTGTAACTTTCTAGTTCCTTTTGAACGTCTCTCGGAATATCTTCCATTTCCCGTCTTCCAGTCTTAGGCTCAAAGTTTTTATACCATTGGCTTTAATTGCATTGGATGCGTAGGATTGATAAAGCGTCACGGTGGCCCGGTCCTGATCCCGCAAGATTTTAATGTTTTCCCCGGTTACATGTATGAAGCTGTAAGTCTTGTTCAGCCGATCCTTGTAGGCCAGCCATTTCTGCTTGTTCATCCGCTTGGACCGAAAATGCGTCGAATAACAATCACCATATGTATTGATATCTTTACCCGACCAGGCCGTCAGCCACCGATCAACCAGGCTGGCAATGGCCGCATCACCGGAATGTCGTGACTGGATTGTCCGGGCCGCCGACAAGAGCGGATATCCGTCAGGATTCCCGGGCAGGGGGGGATCGCCGGACGCCATGAACACATCTCCCACGATGCGTGTATCGCCGTCTATACCCGCTATGTAGATCTTCCGGCGGCCGGCCAGCACATCGATATCTCCCACCGTGAGCCGTTGGTCAAACATGGCGACATAGAGATCCCGGTGTTTGTAGATTCCCAGGTAATCCAGCCGGGTGGCAATCACACCATCAGCCGGCGGCCTGGGTCTGCGGGCCTGGAGCCATTGCATCCACCAGGAAATATCCGGCAGGTATTGTGAATCGTAGTGAGCCAGGTATTCATGGTAAGTGCCGGTTGCCAGGGCGTTGTTCCAGGCGGCCAAAAATTTGCGTACGGCGACATTCTCCGACTGTGCCCGGGCAAGGGGTTTATAATCGATTTTTTCAGCAATCAGGATCGGGGTGTCTTTCAGTGAGATATACTTGGAAAGTTTGTCAATATCCTGGTTCACGAGGGCAATACAGCCGTTGGAATCCCGATCCTTAAGGGGGCGGTTGGTGCCGTGCATCCAGATGGCATACCCGTTACGTCCCTCGCGCCTGTCCATAAGGTTGGGATAGTCGATGGGAAAAGCGCGGGTGCCGTAGAGAGGTGCCAGTTCCTGGTCATTGAACTCACGGGTAAAAAAGTAGGCCCCCACCGGCGTCTTTTTATCCCCGCTGACCTCTTTGTCTCCGCGCACTTTTCCAGTAGAGCATTTCATGGTTTTGACCACTTCGTAACGGCCGTCAAACTTGAACAGGGTAAGCTGCTGAGATTTTTTCTCCACGACCAGCGCATATGCAGGCCGCTCGCTGGCCGGCATTGAAACAAACAGGTCCGGGATCATTCCCGGCCTGACCGCCCCCGCGGAAGCACCGGTCCCGGCCGGCACTGCCAGCAGGACCAGCAGCGCGGTTAAAAGCGTACATCCATATGTTTTTAGGCTATCCAATTAGCAGGCCTCCCGGTGGCTGCGGCTATTGTTTTTCATCGGCATTATATAGGATTACTGTAGAATGTCAAATAGTTAGTATCCAATTGCCTAGTTGGCGCCGGTTGAATCGGCAGTCTTTTTAGCATCCTTTTTCTTCCCGGCGCTACCCGGGTCCGGTTATTGTTAACCGGTGGCCGCATGCTATATTCAGCTTCTCGCTGGCATTCCGGCCAAAGATGGCAATCTCCAGGAACCCCATGCTGCCAATGATTGCCAGGGGCTTTCCGGCAGATCCCTGTGCGTAAGATTGCTGCAGGCCAGTAATACAGTGCTCCCCTATGCGGATAACAGGCTGGCATTCGCCATGGTACCGCCAAAAGGCGTCCAGTGCTGAATCGTCGATGTTGGTAATGATATTGCCAAAATGATCGCTGAGAATTACCTCGCCCTGTAGTTCTCCGGACGGCGTGAGGGAAGCTTTGGGAAGATTCAAGGATACCAGGTCAGCGGCCGCGACCGCCGCACCGGTCGTTTTGATATCTTGCGTCAACGAGAGGTGCGCCCCGACCGGGGCCAGAATATCCCGGCCATGAAAGGTGTTGCTGATCGAATCCAGGCAAAGATCGCGATTTTCCAGGATCCGAATCTCAGGTGAATGGTGTTCAGCCTGCAGTACAGCGGACAACACGCCGTTATCGGGGGCCACAAAAAACTGATCGCTCAGCCGGGCACAGATGATCGCGCGGTCACTGCCGACGCCCGGATCCACAACAATGATATGGACCGTGCCCCGGGAAAAATAGGGATAAGCAGCGGCCAGCGTCCAGGCAGCCGCCCGCGTATCCTGCGGTGGAATCTGGTGGGTGATATCCACGATACGGGCATCCGGATTGATCCCGAGGATGACCCCTTTCATAATACCGACCCAGGCATCTTCCAGTCCAAAATCGGTCAATAAGGTAATGTTACCCACGTTTCAACCCCGGTCAAACAGACGGCCCTGAGCCTTGATTCCCAGGTGGCGGTAAGCGGCTTCGGAGGCTTTGCGGCCGGAGGAGGTCCGCATGATCATCCCGATTTTCAACAGATACGGCTCAACCACATCAACCAGAGTGTCGGTCTCTTCCTGCAAGGTGGCGGCAACCGCTTCAATACCAACCGGGCCACCGTTATAAAACTCAATGATGGTCTCCAGATAACGCCTGTCAAGTACCGTCAGTCCCTGGGAATCGACCCCTTCCAGGTCCAGCGCAGCCGAAACTGTATCCCGGTTGATGTGACCATCCGCCCGCACCTGCGCGAAATCGCGTACCCTTTTCAACAACCGGTTTACAATCCGCGGCGTCCCCCGCGAGCGCAGGGAGAGTTCCGCGGCACCATCCGGATCAATGGGCATATCCAGCAATGCAGCCGAGCGATCGGTAATTTTTACCAGATCGTCTGCTGAATAAAAATCCAGATTCCGGAATATGCCAAACCTGTCACGCAGCGGCGCAGACAGCAGGCCTACACGCGTTGTGGCGCCAACCAGGGTAAAATGTTTCAGGCGGAAGCGGTGGCTGCGGGCGTGGATACCCTTGTCGAATACGAAATCGACGGCGAAATCCTCCATGGCAGGGTACAGGAATTCCTCGACAACTTTGGGGATGCGGTGGATTTCGTCTACGAAGAGGATATCGCCTTCCTGCAGATGGGTCAAAATTCCCAGCAGATCGCCCCGTTTGTCCAGTGCCGGACCCGAGGTGACGGTCAACTGGCCGCCCATTTCATTGGCTATGATATGGGCCAAAGTGGTTTTCCCGAGACCGGGGGGGCCATGAAACAGGATGTGATCCAGCGGTTCTTGCCTCAAACGGGCCGCCTCTATGGCAATATTCAGCGTTTCCACCACTTCCCGCTGCCCGATATACTCGGTCAGCTTTTCCGGCCGCAGGGACAGCATTTCGGGTTCGCGATCCACCGGCAGGCGCGCCGGTGAAAGGGCGTTCGCAAAATCAGATCTGTGGGTCAGGATATCATCGGTCATGGGACGTTTCACCCCGGTATACTTCGTCAAATAGTTCTTCTGCCGTGGAAATCTGATCGTTGCGCTGCAGGGCCGCGGCTATCATCTGCCGTGCGTCTGCCGGGCGATGCCCCAGTTGGTCGGTCATGACTTCCAGGACTTGCTGGGCAATGTCTTCGGACTGGTCCGGCACCTTGCGGACGGGTTCCGCCGTGAGCAGGAACTGGTCCAATTTACCTTCCAGGGTAGCGATGATTTTTTGCGCGGTGCGGCTGCCGATTCCATCCAGCCGTTTCAAAGCGGCGGCGTCCCGGGCTTCAATGGCCCGGGCAATCTCCCCTACCGGCTGGGTCATCGCCTTGGCGGCTTTAAGGGGACCAATGGCGGCCACAGAGAGAAATAGTTGAAAAAAGTCCTTTTCCAATTTCCCATTGAAGCCGATCAGCACCGGTTTCGGCTGCCTTTCGGTCTGCTGGTAGTAGATGTACAGAGCCACTTCATCGCCAACATCTTTATCTTCCAAGGACGCCATAACAATGGCCGGCAGCAGGATTTCATACCCAACCTGGTTGGCCTGCACCAGAAGCCGTTCGTTTTCTTTCTCCAGCAGCTTACCCTCGATGTAACCGATCATATCTGTAAAGTCCTATTATGGCCAGGCCAATGGCATCGGATGCATGGAAAGGACGGATCGGTTCAGGCGCACAGATGATGCGTCGTACCGCCTGCTCGAGCTGCTCCTTATCGGCATTGCCGCTGCCGGTCAGTATCTTTTTGGCCTCGCGCACCGCCAGCTCAACAACCGGCAGGCCGGCCCGGCTGCCGGCCAGCAGAATCACCCCGGTCACCTTACCGAGATCGATACCCGACTTCGGGTATTTGTGCAGCGAGAAAACGTCCTCGACCACCATGAGATCCGGTTTCTCCTTCGCGAGCAATTGCGAAAGCCTGGTATAAATACAGTCCAGGCGATTGGAGATCTGATCCTGACTGGGGGTTTTGATGCATCCGTAGGAATATCCGCAAAGGTGGGTGTCCTCCCCTTGGACCAGCCCGATCCCGGTGGCCGCCAATCCAGGGTCTATGCCGATTACTTTAACCATATGCAGATGACGGACGCGATTCAGTGCCCATCCTTAAATGGCCTTTTGCCTAATCTCAGCGTCAGGTAAAAATCCAAACCCCATGAATACTAAATATATTCTGACAGTTAGAATTATTTACGTCTTTGACTTTGAACAAAATTGCCGATTTACGGATGAACTCTATTTGAGCTTCTTCAATTTCTTGGCGGCAATTTTGGCCTCATTGGACTGGGGGTGCTTTTTGATCAGTTCCTGCAGGATGAGCCGGGCATTGGTTTTATCCCCGAGGTTCGAAAAAGCCAGCCCCTGTTTTAGCCGGGATGCCGGAACCTTGTTGCCCTGGGGATATTTTTCAATAACTTTCTGGTATTCCAGAATAGCTTTTTCGAACCACTTTTCCCGGTAATAGGTTTCCCCGATCCAGAACTGGGCATTGTCCGCATTATTGGATTTAGGATGCTGTTTCAGTAAGTCTTCAAATCCCTGCCGGGCGTCTTCCAGTTTACCGTGTCATAAGCCTTCTTGGCCTGTTCATACAGCTCCTGGTCCGAAAGGCTGACCGCCGCAGGTACCTCTGCCGGTTTGGGTGCCCCGGTTTCACCGGTACCTTCTAATTGAGGTACTGCAATATACGATCAATCTTTTGATTGGCCGCCACCAGCTGCGCTTCAAGACGCTCCAGTTCCATTTTACGCCGCGCCTCGACATCATCACTGGCACTTAGTTTTTTCGCGACCTGATGTTCGGTCACTTCCAGATTGCCGCGTACCAGTTCGAGTTCTTCCCGGAGTCTTTCGAGTTCAGCCGCAGTGCCGGCCACCTGTCTGCGAATATCCCGCACCTGCTTATCGTTGGCATCCAGCCTGGCATTTTGACCGGCCGCCCGGGCAGACTGTGTTTCCAGCGCTGCCACGCGTCCATCCAGTACCGTGACCTCCTGCTGGGCCATACACCCGGCCAGCAACCAGACGATTCCAAAAAGATACGCTAGCGTGCATTTCATGGCGAAACCTTCCTGATATTCAGTGTCAGGCGCAGGGCCTCTGCTCGCACCCGGGCGCGGTAAACATACCGGCGGCAATATGGTCGCAGGCCATATTGAGAGGGTTCCAAACAACTTGCCCGCCTGGAAGGCGGGCAAGCGAATCATTTAGCTGTAGGTCTGGTACAATTCCGGTCGAACATCATCGGAACCAGGCAATATTATCTATTCGATAAGGAACTTGGCTCTTCTGTTTTTCGCCCAGGCTTCTTCATTACTACCCATGTCAACCGGGTTCTCTTCGCCATAGCTGACCGTGGTAAAACGGGAGGCATCGACACCCAGGTTAACGAGAAAGTTTTTGGCGCTCTCGGCCCGCCGGTCACCCAGGGCCAGGTTGTACTCGGGCGTACCCCGTTCATCGCAGTGACCTTCGATAATCACCTGGGTTCCGGGGTTGTCACGGAGATAATCCGCCTTGCCGGACAGAACACCCTGAGCTACCGGGGACAGGGCGGAACTGTCAAATTCAAAATAGATGCTCTCACTTTCGAACATGTTTTTCTGAATCATGGAATCGCGCTGTGCGGTTTCCTCGGCGATCTGGGCAGCAGCTTCAGCAGCAGCCTGCTGTTCCCGCTCCTGCTGGGCTTGGGTGGCCGTCTCTTCAGTTTGTCTCTCTTCTGCGGCAGTTGCTGACGTGTCAGATTTGACGGTTTTCTTGGCACATGATGCTGTAAACAGTAATCCGGGTATAACCAGCAACAGGGCTAAATGGATCCAAAATTTTTTCCGCATTTTTCCTCCTTTTTAAGAACCCGATAACACTTTTGTATAAATGCCGTTTGAGGACCAGGCCGGACTGGACTGCTCACCGGGCATTGACAGCAACCTCCTCTGGTCAGTGCCGTAGGCAGTCATGACATATATCCTGGATTGTCCCTCACGGGTTGAACTGAAAGCAATGAGACTACCGTCGGGTGCCCAGGACGGGGCCTCATTATCACCTGAATTCTCAGTCATCTGCACAGGGTCGCTTCCATCCAGACCGATGATGAATATATCACTTTGACCGCGACGCATGGCCGTATAAGCAATTCGGTCACCTTTCGGCGACCAGTCCGGCTGGGTGTTGTAGAGCCCCTCGAAAGTCAACCGCTCAACAGCTCCCGTTGCGATGGTCATGATGTAAATTTGCGGGGAGCCGGAGCGTTTGGACACGAACGCCATTTTTTTACCGTCGGGGGACCAGGTCGGTGAGACGTCGATACCCCGTCTATGGGTCAATCTTTTAATAATTTTCCCGGTTCCGGTCAATAGATAAATTTCCTGATCACCGGAAAAGCTAAGGGTAGCAGCAAGTTCAAACCGTCCCGGCACCCAGGCCGGGTTGGTATTGATACCCTTTTTATCAAGCAGGTACCCCCGCTTGCGGGTAACGCTTTTTATGTACAGATTCGGTTTGCCGGAGTTGAAAGCGGTATAGGCAATCCACTTGCGATCCGAAGACCAGGCGGGGAACAGGGTGATCGCCCGGTTATTGGTAAACTGACGGGGTCGGAACCCGTCAAAATCACAGATAAACACCTCTTTTTTGCCGGTTCCGTTGGAAATAAAGGCAATGTCGCTGTCAAAATATCCGCGGCTGCCGGTCAGGTTGAACAAAATCGCACTGCAAAATCGGCGCACTACCCGGCGCAGATCCCGCGGCAGAGCCCGGTATTTTTTCCCGACCAGCAGCTTCTGCTTGAACGTATCGAACAGGCGCAGTTCCACCTCGACCAGCCCGTTGCGCATATGGAGCCCCCCGGTCACCAGCAGTTCGGCGCCGATGCCGGTCCAATTGGCAAATTCGATGTTGGGCCTGATAATCGGTGGATTTTTCACATCCACCAGAAATGCTTCCGGATCGATAATTTCAAAATATCCTGTAAATTCCAAAGTTTTTGAAATAAGATCCGCGGCCTCTCCAGCTGTTTTTTCATTTGACGCAAGGCGTTCGGAAAGCTTGAAGGGCTGTACGGCCAACGGTATTTTCCGCAAAAAGGGGTTGGTAATATCGATATAATCGTAGTCCGCCCGGCTGGTCCCGGGCAGCAGGCCGATCATTAAAAAGGACGCACAGAACATCAGGGTCCGCAGAGCCCGGAGCGTCCATCCGGCCTGGGTACCAGGGGCTGGTATGAGTCGATCGTTATGCAATATTGTCACCTTATTTGATTCCCTCTGGTGTAAACCTGAGTCCGACCGGGATGAATGGCTTGGATAAACCTTCCGGGTGGGGACTGACCGGATTCGTTTTCATGATGGCCTTGCGGGCCGATGAGTCCAGGTAATCATTCCCGGATCTTTTATCAAACCAGATATCGCGTATCTCCCCGTCCGGCATGACCCGGAACACGATTTCCGCGGACAGGTCCCTGCCGCCGCCTGCCAGAGATTGCGAGAAAGCCCAATTCTTTTGTATCTGAAAGGCAATTTCAACCCTGTAGATGTCTATAATTTCAACCACTTCCTTACTGTCTACCTTGATCTTGCCCGGCACCCCGATTTGTTTTTCGGCAGTGGCCCGGGGGGCCTCCGGCCCCGGTTGTTCCTGCACCTTGCTCCGGAGACGGTCGATGGCGGCCTGCACCGCATTGGCCTGCTCGGCTTCAACCGATTTTTCGATACGGGTCAAAGCGCTTTCGACAACCTTGGACGGCTTGAAGGTCTTCTTCTTTAACGACTTTATAACTTTAGGTTTATCATCCAATTTGGTTGTTTTGGAAGGCGCCAGGCTGACATCGGGTTTCTTCGTCGGCCGCTGTGTTTTTTCAGCTTTGGCCTGTTTGCTGCCGACCGGCGTCGGTACCGGGTCCGCCGCCGTAGGAAGGGTCACCATGGTGACGCTGATCACCGGCGGCAGCAGGATTTTGCGGGGACTGCCGGAAGGTGTAAAGAGAAACAGGGCAATCAAGAGGGCGTGCGCCACGACGGATACCGAAAAAGGCAGCGCGAATTCCTTTCTATCTCCCACATAGCCGTGCGGCATATAGACGTTTGCAGCCATAGGTAACCTTCTGCGAGCCTATCCGGCCGCCCGGGCCTCTTCAATCGGAATAGTGACCATACCTAGCTTTTCAACCCCGGCAGCCTTGATCTCCGCCATCACTTTGACCACCCGTCCATAGGGGATGCCCTTATCCGCCCGCAGGTAAACCTCGCGATCGGAACGCCCCCCGAGGATCTTGGTCAGCTTATGGCGCAGCGAATCCATGGCCACCGGGTAGTTGCTGATATGGACCTGGCCCTTTGCATCGATCGTAACGATCAAATGCTCTTTTTCCGATGGCAGGGCCTGGGCCGTGGTCTCCGGCAGGGACACATTGACCCCCTGCACCATCATCGGCGCCGTCACCATGAATATGATCAATAGAACCAGCATGACGTCCACGAAAGGGGTCACATTTATTTCCGACATGAGTCGTTTATTTGAACCGCCGATCATCATTTCCGGCTTCCTCCGGATAATAGAATATCACGTTCGACGATATTCAGAAAATCGTTTGAAAAATTATTCAACTCGGTTTCCAGCATACCAATCCGGTTGGAAAAGTGGTTGAAGGCAATGACCGCCGGGATGGCAGCACCCAGCCCGGCGGCCGTGGCCACCAGGGCCTCCGAGATGCCCGGGGCAACCACTGCCAGGCTTGCCGACCCGGTCAACCCGATGCCGTGGAACGAGTTCATTATACCCCACACGGTTCCGAAAAGCCCGATAAAAGGGGTCGTGTTGCCTGTCGTCGCCAGAAAGGGAACCATCTGGGTCATCCGGGTCATTTCCGCATTGGTGGCCCGCCGCAGAGCCCGCTTGACATTGTCCGTACCCAGGCTTTGTCCGTTGATGGTGCCGGACTTTATCCCCTTTGGCTGCGCGGCGCTTTTCGCACTGCCACGACTGAGCCGGCTGACCTTATTGAGTTCGACATAGCCTACCCGAAAGATTCTGGCAACCGGACTGGAAGCCAGTTTTTTAGCCATCGAAAAAGCGTCCGACAAATCCCGGCACTTCCAGAAAAACTCTACGAACTGAGAAGATTCCTTAAAGGCCCGTTTCAGGTAGCGATACTTTATTATAATGATCGCCCAGGAAGTAATGGAAAAAAACAGCAGCAGCAGCATCACCATTTGAACAACGAACCCGGCATTGCTGATCATGTGCACAAGATCGAGATTTGAAGACATTCGCGGTAGCTCCGGTAAAGGGTCTCAAATGCAACTTATTTAAAAAAAACAGCCACTTTTACGTCCGGGAAAATAGCCGAACCCATCTGGAATGTCAAGCGATTCCACCGGCGCCCCCTAAATCAATCCCGTAAGAACAAGGTGCGGCCTCTGCCTGCCGGACGCCGGTCCTTCCAGCCAATTCTTTGTCTTGGAACGATGACTTTTTGGTTGCATTTCACCCTGACAGTCTCTACACAGGATACACACGCAGCCCCCGACATGCAATCCCGCGGTCCGGCAATTGTATCGTGAAACCCCGGGTAGGGCCTGCATCAACACCACCGCGAGCGTTATATGTTAATTATTGAGTAATAACAGATCCCTGAGACAGAGCACCCCCGGGAATTTTCTTTATAAACAAACCAGCCTGCACGCCAGATCAACCCAAAGGAGACCAGAGATGAAATCACAGCGGATCGCAGACCTACTGTTTGAAGCCCTCATGCTCAACAGGATTCCCCGTTCCGGCTACAGTTTTCTGGGGGCCGGCCAGGAAAGCGTGGCCGAACACAGTTTCAGCACGACTTTCATCGCTTTGGTACTTTCTAAACTGGAACCGGATGTCGATGCCGCCCGCCTGATGTCCATGTGCCTCGTACACGACCTGCCGGAAACACGCATCGGCGATTTGAACTACGTTCAAAAGCAGTATGTCCAGGCGGACGAGGCCGGTGCGGCAGCCCACGCAGTGGCCGGACTGCCCTTCGGGTCAGAATTCGAGGCCCTTATAGCGGAATTCAATGCAGGTGAAACCAGGGAGGCCCGGCTGGCGCGGGATGCCGATCAGCTCTCCTTGCTGCTGCAATTAAAAGCCCTGCTGGACATCGGTTACCGCCCGCCTGCCAAGTGGATTCCCCATGTTAAAAATCGAATCCATACGGCCGCCGGGCAAAACATCATGGCGGCCATTCTTGAACGCGATCGTGATTCATGGTGGCTGGATCAATATGAGGATAACAATGTTACAACCCCCTCCGATTAGCCGGGCAATTAAGGTAAAACCAGTATTTAGGGGAGAGAAGTTGAAGCAGGCTGATAATTATGTTGACAGGCATGGCGATAAAAATTAAGTACTGTTCGATATGAGATAACATTGTTACCAATTAAAATTTACACAGGAGTAAAAGAATGGATTGGGTAATAAAGACGTTGGGCACGGCGGTAGGCAAGAAGCTGCTGATGGCGGTGACGGGTCTTTCGTTTTGCGGATTTTTGGGCGCGCACCTGGCCGGCAACCTGACGCTGTACAGCGGGGCGGATGCATTTAACAGCTATGCAGAACACCTGCACAGCCTGGGACCCCTGCTGACTGTCGCCGAACTGGGCCTGATGACCCTGTTCGCGGTACATGTGGTGACCGGTCTGATACTGTGGTTGCAGAACCGCAAGGCCCGTCCCGAGCGCTACGCGGTAGACCACAGCGCGGGAGGGCGGACCCTGGGCAGCCGGACCATGCCCTACACAGGCCTGCTGATCCTATTGTTCATCATCTACCACTTGATGAACTTTCATTTTGTGGACAAAAGCCGAACCACGATCTACGCGATCGTGTCGGGCACGTTTGCCAACCCGGTGCAGATGGTGTTGTACATTGCAGCGATGGTGGTGGTGGCGGTCCATGTGAGTCACGGTTTCTGGAGCCTGTTTCAGACGCTGGGCGCCAACCACCCCAAGTACATGCCGGCGATCAAAGTTGTGGGCCTGGTGTTTGCCCTGATTGTAGGGGTGGGGTTCGGGTTTATTCCCATCTATGTCGGTATGCTCTAAGGCCGGCGTACCCAATCGCATGAACGATTGTCGCCGCAGCTTGCCGGCGACCTTGCATACAGGAGGAAGAAGATGTCAATAGACGCAAAGATACCCGGCGGTCAATTGGCCGACAAGTGGGATCGGCACAAGTTCGAACTCAAGTTGGTCAACCCGGCCAACAAACGCAAATACAACATCATTGTGGTGGGTACCGGTCTGGCCGGCGGCAGTGCGGCCGCCAGCCTGGCCGAGTTGGGCTACGATGTGAAGAGTTTCTGCATTCAGGACACCCCGCGGCGGGCGCATTCCATTGCCGCCCAGGTCGGTATCAACGCGTCCAAGAACTACCAGAACGACGGCGACAGCACCTGGCGGCTCTTCTACGACACCGTAAAGGGCGGGGACTTTCGAGCCCGTGAGGCCAATGTCTACCGCCTGGCCCAGGTCAGTGAGAACATTATCGATCAGTGCGTGGCCCAGGGCGTACCGTTCGCCCGGGAGTACGGCGGCACCCTGGCCAACCGCAGCTTCGGCGGCGCTCAGGTGTCCCGGACATTCTACGCCCGGGGTCAGACCGGCCAACAGCTGCTGCTGGGAGCCTACAGCGCCCTGAGCCGCCAGATCGCGACTGGCAAGGTCACCATGTACCCGCGGCGGGAGATGCTGGACCTGGTGGTTACCGGCAACCGGGCCCGCGGCATCGTTGTGCGCAACCTGATCACCGGGGAGATCGAAAAACACGCCGCCGACGCGGTGGTGCTCTGCACGGGCGGCTACGGCAATGTCTTTTTCCTGTCGACCAATGCCATGGCCAGCAACGTGACGGCCGCCTACCGGGCCCACAAGCGCGGAGCCTTTTTCGCCAACCCGTGCTACACCCAGATCCACCCCACCTGCATCCCGGTGCATGGCACCTATCAGAGCAAGCTGACGCTGATGAGCGAAAGCCTTAGAAACGACGGGCGGGTATGGGTGCCCAAAAAGGCCGGGGACACGCGGCCGCCGCACCAGATCCCCGAATCCGAGCGCAGCTATTACCTGGAGGAGAAGTACCCCAGTTTCGGCAACCTGGTACCCCGCGACGTGGCCTCGCGCAATGCCAAGGAGCAATGCGATGCCGGCCGGGGCGTGGGTGAAACCGCACTGGCCGTCTATCTTGATTTTGCGGACGCCATCAAGCGCGATAGCCGCGACGTCATCGCCAAAAAATACGGCAACCTTTTCGAAATGTACGAAAAGATCGTTGCGGACAACCCCTATGAAACCCCCATGATGATCTACCCGGCCGTCCATTACACCATGGGCGGGCTGTGGGTGGACTACAACCTCATGAGCAACCTGGACGGGCTCTTTGTCCTCGGCGAAGCCAACTTCTCCGACCATGGGGCCAACCGTCTGGGGGCCAGCGCCCTGATGCAGGGCCTGGCGGACGGCTATTTCGTGCTGCCCTATACCATCGGCGGATACCTGGCCGGCGTGAATCCGGGCGAAGTGGGTACAGACAACGCGGCCTTCGCCGCCACCGCCGCCGAGGCCGGGGACCGCATCCAAAAACTGCTGTCCATAGACGGCAAGCGTACGGTGGACGACTTCCACCGCCAGCTGGGACAGATCATGTGGGACTACTGCGGCATGGCCCGCAACAATGCCGGTCTGGAAAAAGCCATCGGCATGATCCAGGAACTGCGCGGCGAGTTCTGGCAGGATGTCACCGTGCCCGGTTCCGCCGGGGATTTCAACCAGAGCCTGGAGCGGGCCGGACGCGTGGCGGATTTCCTGGAGTTCGGCGAACTGATGTGTAAGGACGCCCTGCACCGTCAGGAGTCCTGCGGCGGGCATTTCAACGAGGAGTACCAGACCGAGGAAAACGAAGCCCTGCGGGACGATGAAAATTTCTGCTACGTAGCCGCCTGGGAGCACACCGGTGACGAGGGCGAACCGAACCTGCACAAAGAGCCGCTGGTCTTTGAAAATGTGAAACTTACCCAAAGGAGTTACAAGTGACGACCAAATCCATCGAGATCACCCTCAAAGTCTGGCGGCAGAAAGGTCCCGGGCACAAAGGCCGCCTGGAGACCTACCGGGCCGATAATATCTCCACCGACATGTCGTTTCTGGAGATGCTCGACGTGGTCAACGAGCAGCTCACCCTGGACGGCCGCGAACCGATCGCGTTCGACCACGACTGCCGTGAAGGCATCTGCGGCCAGTGCGGCTCGGTAGTCAACGGCCGACCCCACGGACCTGAACAGGGGACCACTTGTGCCAGCTGCACATGCGCCATTTCAACAACGGGGACACCCTGGTGATCGAACCGTTCCGGGCGCGGGCCTTTAAAGTTGTCAAGGACCTGGCCGTGGATAGAAGCCCTCTGGACAAGATCATCCAGGCCGGCGGGTACGTGTCGGTGAACACCGGCGGCACCCCGGATGGCAACGCCATCCCCATACCGGCCGAGGTGGCCGAAGAGGCCATGGATGCGGCCGCCTGCATCGGGTGCGGAGCCTGTGTAGCCGCCTGCCCCAACGCCTCGGCCATGCTGTTCATGAGCGCCAAGGTTTCCCAATTGGCCCTGCTGCCCCAGGGCCGGCCCGAAGCCGCCAAACGGGTGCTGAATATGGTCCGCCAGATGGATGCCTGCGGTTTCGGCAACTGCTCCAACGAACGCGAGTGCGAAGCCGAATGCCCCAAACAGATCTCCATCACTCATATCGCCCGGCTCAACCGGGAGTTTATCAAGGCGGGGATCGGCTCCAGCGTTTTCTAAAACCGACGAGAGGCAACCATGAACAGCGTGCAGGCCCAGTTGGATCAGCTATCCGCATTTTACCACCGCCTTGAGGGGGTGTTTCACTCGGATATCCCCCTGGTGGACCAATTGATCAAAACGGGCCTGGCCCTGGTACTGTTCTACATTGCCTGGCTGATTATCAAGCGGCTGACCATGACGGCCGAAAACCGCGCCGCCCGGTATGAAGTCTTCAAGCAAAATCCCGGGCTGTTTATCGCCATTCAGAGGATTTTGCGCTTTGGACTGATCATGGCCGCCGGCACCTACCTGATCAAACTGTACAACATCCTGCTAATCAAAAACCTCTTTCATGCCCTGGTGGTCATGCTGATTGCCACCCCGGTGAAGGAATTTCTGGTACTGGCCCTCAAGTATGCCGAGACAAACATATCCAGAAAGACCGAAACCCAGGTCGACGACATCGTGTTCGACCTGCTCAACAAGTTCGCCGGAGCCATTGTCTATGTGTCGGCTGCGGTGATCGCCCTGGATATTCTGGGCATCAACGTCATGCCGTTTATCGCCGGCGCGGGTGTGGCCGGGATGGCCATCGGTTTTGCCGCCAAGGACACGCTTTCCAACCTTATCGCCGGGGTCCTGCTGATAGTCGACCGTCCCTTTGAAATCGGGGACCGGATCGAGGTTTGGGACGCCCCGCGCGGCAGCGCTACCTGGGGCGACGTCATCGATATCGGATTGCGGGCCACGAAAATCCGCACGACCGATAATATTGTGATCGTGATTCCCAACAATAAAATCATGACCCGGGACATTATCAACTACACCCTGATCAGCGACAGTATCCGGGTCCGCATAAACGTCGGCATTGCCTATGATGCGGACGTCCAAAAAGCCAGCGATATCCTGGTGGACCTGGCCGGGCAGGTACCCTGGGTATCCCCAAATCCCCCCCCGAAGGTAGTCGTGCGCAACTTTGGAGACTCGGCGGTCGATCTGCAATTGCGGGTCTGGATCAATGACGCCCGTCAGCGCATGAACACTATTTCGACCATTACGGACAATACCAAAACCGCCTTTGACGAGGCCGGAATCGAAATCCCCTTCCCCAAACGTGATATCACCATCACCCAGCCGGAGGCCGATGCGACCGATTAGACGGCCGGCAAACGGGTAGTGACCACGCCTAAGGGATCGCAAATCAACATCTCGATCGAAACAGCAACCGAGCGATAAATCCCCTTGCGTTCCGGCTTGTTTTTGTATTATATTTTTTGTTTAACTTTTTCAAAACCTGATTTAAAGCGCACACATCATCCGCCCATGAAACTGGATATAGACGATATCGCCCGCAGCCTCGATCTGCCCGTCAATACCCTGGACCGCTGGATCCGCCAGGGACGGATACCCGTGCAGAAAAGCGGCGCAAACTGGTCATTTGACGTCCAGGTATTGAAAAAATGGGCGGCGGCCCGCAACCTGCCGTTTACCCTTCCTGGAGACGGGCAGGCATCTGCCGCTGCGGACCCGGCCCCGGAAACCCTGCTGGCGGCCGTTCAACGGGGCGGAGTACACACCGGCCTTTCCGGCAGGACTGTGGAAGAGATCCTCGGGGCTGCGGCGGAATGTGTTCCCGATCTTTCACCCGTTGAAAAGACGGAACTGCACGAAACGCTCATCGAACGTGAAATGCTGACGTCCACCGGCATGGGCAAAGGGGTGGCCATCCCGCACCCCCGGACGCCTTTGCAAGCCGGTCTCGCCCGGCCGCTGATCGCCGCCTGTTTTCCCGAAAAGCCCATGGACTATAAAGCCATCGACGCCCAGCCCGTATTCGTGCTTTTCCTGTTGTTGAGCACGTCGGTGAAAGTCCATCTACACCTTCTGTCGAAACTGGCATTTTGCATCCGGGACGATGAATTTGTTCGTTTTCTGCAAGGCGCGCCTCGGGCTGAGAGACTCTTTTCAGAAATCGGCAAGCTTGAACGCAAGCTTGACCAGAGTGAAATCCTGTAAAGCGGATAACGGTCATGAACCTTTTCAAACTGTGGCGCTACCCGTCAAACTGGTCCATTTTTCGATCGGATGACCGCCTGCTGTTAATCCTGATAGCTGTCATAGTCGGCACCTGCAGCGGACTGGCAGCGCTGGCGTTGAACCGCTCGCTTATCGCCATGTTCGAGGGGCTGCACCACCTGCGCCACTACTGGTGGGCGTTTCTGCTCCCTGCCGTCGGGGCGGCCCTCTCCTCTATCTTCCTGGAAAAGGTGATGAATGAGGCTGCCGGGCACGGCGTGCCCGAAGTTATCTACAGCGTTTCCCGGTATGGAGGGCTGCTGCGGCTGCGCTCCAGCTTCTCCCGTCTGATTTCAAGCTGTCTTACCATCGGTACGGGGGGCTCGGCCGGCCCCGAAGCACCCGTGGTCATGAGCGGGGCCGCCATCGGTTCGAATATCGCCAAGTTTTTCGGCCTGAACGACCGCCAGCGGGTAACCCTGGTCGGCGGCGGTGCGGCCGGTGCGATTTCCTCGATATTCAATGCACCGATAGCCGGTATGGTCTTCACGATCGAGGTCATCCTGGGCGAATGGTCGGCGGTCAATATCATCCCGATTGCCATCGCCTCCGTGGCTGGAACGGAGCTAAGCCGCCTGCTCCAGGGCAATCAGATAGTGTTCGAGCATGTCCAGTTCGATATCGCCTTTATTGATATCATGGCCTGTATCGGCCTGGCGGTCCTGTGCGCCGGGGCCTCGGTCCTGCTCACCCGTCTGCTTAAGGGTATGGGACGCACGGCCGGCCGGGTAAAAGCGCCCCTCTGGCTGAAAGCCGCCGGGGGGGCTGTGTGGTCGGCCTTATCGGCATGTTTATGCCGGTTGTACTCGGCGAGGGGTACCATTCGATTCAAGCCATGATCGGCGGGACTTTCTCCACGGGGCTGGCATTCGTGGCCATCGCAGTCCTGGCCAAAATGGCAGCCACCGCGTTCACCCTGGGCTGGGGCGGCAGCGGCGGCATATTCGCACCGTGCCTGGTGATCGGCAGTTTGACCGGCCTGGTCTACCACCGGGCCCTGCTGACCGTCTGGCCCCAGGTTCCCTGGGTTGGGGAGGGCTGTTTCGCCCTGTTGGGCATGGCCGGCCTGGTCAGCGGGATTCTGCAGGCACCGTTGACGGCTATCTTCCTGGTCGTCGAAATCTCGGGTGGCTACGAAGTTATCCTGCCGCTTATACTGGTGTCCGCCGTATCGACCACCCTGTGTCATTATCTCGAACCGGCGTCCTTTTATCTAAAAGAACTGGTCGAGAGGGGACACCTTTTGCGGCCGGGAACCGATGCCCGGGTCCTCACCGATCTGAGTGTTTCCGAACTGCTGGAAACCGACTGCATCTGTGTACAGCAGGACATGGTCCTGCGGGACTTCATTCAAATCCTGAAACGATCGCATCGCAATCACTTCCCGGTTGAGGATTCGCAGACCGGGCAATTTTTGGGCATGATTCACCTCGATGATCTCCGCCCTTACCTGTTTAACCCGGCTATCTATGATGCCGTCTTTCTCGACCAGGTCATGGACAGATCGGTCATTACGGCGAATCTCGATGACGACGTGTCCGAAGTATTGCGCCAGATGGATGTCTACATCCTGTTCTCCATGCCGGTGCTGTCGCACGGCAGATACGTAGGCATGGTGTCAAAAGCCACGTTTCTTGACAGATATCGGAAAGAGCTTATGGTGCAGTCAACCCAATAGAACCTATCTCAAAAGAGTCTGCATGTCGGGCGAAGCTCGAAGAGCGAAGACTGGTTGGCCCGAACTTCAGACTCCGCTCGAGCTGCGTCTGATAGACTCTTTTGGGCGCTGCTTGCAGGGCAAAGACTTTAGTTTGAATCAGAATCCGTTTCTGAGGTAGGTTCTATTCTATACGACAACAAGGAGAGGTTCATGAACAAGCAGCTATTTCATATCTTCAGGAACACGCCGCTCGGTCGGGAGACGTTTCTACAGTCGCTTTACTTCTGTAACCAGACCGGTGTTTCTCCGGTTGTCTACATCCCCGAACACACGAAATTTCTGATGTATTTTGAAAATGATGTCGTTCAGGTCGATCTGGACGACTCCTACCTGAACAATCCGGAAACAGCCGAAAGCCACGCCACGCAGCTGCTGGACGATGCCGGTATAACGGCCCGGTTTCTGAAACCCAAAAACTTTACAGCCTCTACCCTGCCCGATGTAAAGACCGATTTCGATTTTATGTGCCGCCCCCGAAGCATCAGCGATCTCTCCTCAAAGATCGGCCTGGGTTATATCGGGCCGCGCGTGAGAAGAATAGTCCAGTCCGCGCGATTTCCCGTACTGCTGACCAGCCCGGTCTACAAACCCTGGAACAGCATCACGGTCTTTTTCGGCGGTTCGCAAAATGCAGTCAACGCTTTCCGGCTCGGTCTGCGGATCAGCCGGGAATCCGGCCGGCCGATCGATATCTTTACCCGTATCGAATCGGGATCCGAGGGTGACTACCGCAAGCTGCTGGAAGCCGCCGGCCTCGGACAGGAAGTGGCGGAAAAAGTGCGCGCCTGGCATTTTTACGATTCCGGACGCTTCGAGGACAACCTGTACGAGGTGCCGCATGATGCACTGATCGTCCTGGGTGCCTATGGCCACGGTCTAATCCGGGATTTTGTCTTCGGCAACAAAATGGAAAGGATTCAATCCACCATCTCCAACAACATGCTGATTGCCGGCCCCAAATATACTGCGGCCCTATAAGGACGGCCACCCGCCGGCCAGGCATGGCGGACGGGCTCGATGGATGGTTCCGCCTTTAGTCAGAATTGATGGTTGTGTTTGCGATCTGTGCCCATTATAAACTAAATAGTGTATCTAAGCTTGAGCGATCTATTGGGACAGACATTACAATAGGCAGGCATCTCGAGGCTTGAGCCCTAAACGCTAAACACTTTGGAGATCCCCATGGTCGACCAGCATCAACCCCCGGCAATGAGTCAGAAGATATTCAACCTGAATCTTTCCACAGAAACCATCTCGGTCTACCTGATGTGCTGCGGGCTGACCGATGCCGGTTCAACCCTCTCCAACGCAAATATGCTCGAAATCTGGAACGGAAGCCAGGCTGACCTTGAGGCAGGGCTGCGCACCCTGGAAGATATGAAAATAGTGAAGAAGATCATTTCCGACCAGGACACCCGGGATATCTATGTCCTGACCAACACTGCAGAATGGGAAGAGGTTTGAAGCCGTCGATTACCGCTTTTCGCGCTGTATCCCCGGCTTTAATGCAGGTTAACGCTTACCGCCCCGCGCTTTTATTTCCCGCCGGACGCCCTTGCAGATAACTTCATCATCCAATTCGGTCCGCATGCCCGGACAGGCACGGGCCATGGCATGCCAGTTACTTACATCCACAAGGATACTGTTCAGGTAGGGCCAGGCCCGGCACATATTCGGCTTCACTGCATGAATGCTGCAGGCCCCGTCCCGGCAAAAGACGCAATAACCATCCGCCGCCTGGGCCAGAACCGGCCGGTCACCGGACATCTGGCAAAATGCCTTTACAAAGCTTTCCGGATCCACTTCCAGGTAGGCGCTGATCGCAATTACATCCTCGGGGGTCACATAGGTGCCGCCGTACCCATGACAGCAGTCCCCGCACAGCTGGCACTCGAACAGAATCGGTGGTTCAGTCGACATCACGCCTGGTCTCCATGGCTCTTTTAAGAGTCACCTGGTCCACGAATTTGAGATCGCCGCCCACCGGAACCCCTGATGCTATGCGGGTTACCCGAACAGAGTGACGGGCAAGCTGACCGGAAAGATAGTCCGCGGTGGCCTCACCCTCAACACTCGTGCTGGTCGCAATCACCACCTCGCCGATCTTTTCGGATGTGACCCGGGCCAAGAGTTCGCGCACCCGGATTTTATCGGGCCCGATACCATCCATCGGCGATAAAACACCGCCCAGGATGTGGTAAAGCCCCCTGAACGCCCCTGACTTTTCCAGAGCCACCATATCGGCCGGCTGCTCGACCACGCACAACTGGCTGCCGCTCCGGTGCGGATCGCTGCATATCCGGCATAGCGCACCATCACTCAATGAAAAGCACCGGCTGCATAATCTGGTCTTTGCCTTGAGATCGCGTATGGCCCCGGCCAACTGCTCAGCTTCCTGTCCGGGCGCCCGCAGAATGTGCAGTGCCAGGCGTTCAGCAGTTTTCTCACCGATCCCCGGCAGCCTGGAAATCTGGCGGATCAGGTTCAATATGGAATCGGGATAGTGCTGCATGATTTAGAGTAATCCCGGAATGTTCATGCCCCCGGTGAGTTTGCCCATCTCGGCCTGAACCATCTCCTGGGATTTATTAAGGGCATCGTTCACCGCTGCCATGACCAGATCCTGGAGCATTTCCACATCCTCCGGGTCGACCACTTCCCGCTCGATTTCAAGCGATACGATCTGCTGTTTGCCGTTGGCTACCACTTTGATCATGCCGCCGCCGGCCGTGGTTTCCACCGTTCTTTCACCGAGCTCAGCCTGCATTTTCATCATTTTGGTTTGTAACTGCTGGGCCTGTTTCATCATCTTGCCCATGCCCTTCATGCCTTTCATGCGTTCATCCTCCAGTCGTTTTCACACGCTTTTTAAAATTTTTGAAAAGCTGTTGGAACCACCCCAATAAGGGTGCCTCGCTGGCTCCTATTTTTTATTATTGAGGGATCGGACTTCCACCACCTCACCTTGGAAGATCTCGATCGCGTCCTCAATCAAGGGATGACTCAATACATCCTGTTTGTGTTTATTGTCCAGTTTTTTTTGCTTGCTGTTTGCCTGCTGACCGGCAACATCCGCCCGAATGGCCACGGTCACCGGCCGACCGAGAAAATCACTGCAGATTTTCTCCAGCCGCACGCTGTTATCCTTCTTTCTGAGGCGGTTGATATTGAATGCGCTGCCGGGCACTTTCAGGACGACCTGCGCCGTGGTCACCTCCAGCAGTTTGGCATTCGCCAGGGCGCCTCCCAGGGCCGGGTGTTCGCGGGCAATGCAGTCCAACAGCTGTTTCCAGAGGGCGGCCGGGTTGTCGGCCTCCACGTCCGAACCTGCCCTGGTACTTGGGTTGGACGGTGGAGCCGACCCATAATCACTGGTTGGCTCCTTGATTGCAGGATCAGCAGGCGGCGGAGCGGACGCCGCTGCCGGGACGTCGGCTGCCGATACAGGTGAGGCCGGCGGCGGCACCGCTTTCCCGGATGCGAAATCCTTGCGCAGCAGTTCCAGTTTCTCGATCAGCGTGTCTACCGGCAGGGACGGCTGCGTCTCAAGAATCCGAAATAAGACTGTCTCAAAAGCCAGTTTAGGACTGCCGGCAAATTTGAGGGCGGGTATCTCCGCGGCCATGATCTTGAAAACGTGGCTGAAAACTGCAGCCCCGGCCCCGCGGGCCTGCTCGGTCAAGCGCTCGCGCTCATGGTCGGGGGCGTCGATCAGGTTGTTGCTCCGGTTCCCCATGCCGGCTACGATCAGGTTCCGAAAATGTTCAACCAGGTCTGTATACAGCCGTCGAATGTCAACCCCGCGGTTATAGGGGGCGTCCAGGCAGGCAAGCAGGTTGGGTAGATCTCTTTTCAAGATGCCGTCGGCCAGGTCAAACAACAGCGTGCGGTCCACAGCCCCCCCAGCATATCCAGCAGCTGCTCGTGTTCGACAAGACCGGATGTACTGGAAATGACCTGATCGAGCAGGCTTAAGGCATCGCGCATGCTGCCCCCGGCTTCACGGGCAATGACGCCCAGACTCTCGAGGGACATGTCGCGGTCCTCCTGGTGACACAGCATTTTCATGTGGGCGATCAGGGATTGGGCATCGATCCTGCGTAAATCGTGACGCTGGCAGCGCGAATGGATCGTTATCGGTATCTTGTGCGGCTCCGTGGTCGCAAACAGGAAAAGGACGTGTTCGGGAGGTTCTTCCAGGGTTTTTAAAAGTGCGTTGAAGGCCGCCACGCTGAGCATGTGGACTTCGTCGATGATATAGATTTTGAACTTGCTCTGGGCGGGCATGTACTTGATGTTCTCGCGCAGCTCCCGTACCTGGTCGACACTGTTGTTGGAAGCCCCATCGATTTCAAATACATCCGTACTGCTGCCGGCGGTAATTTCCGTGCAGGACTGACAGGCATTGCAGGGGGTGGGCAGCGGCCCCTGGATACAGTTCATGGCCTTGGCCAAAATTCGGGCGATGGTTGTCTTACCGGTACCGCGCGGTCCGGCGAAAAGGATGGCATGGGCCACCCGATCAGCCGCTATGGCATTGGTCAGCGTGGTGGTTACATGGGCCTGCTGCACAACCTCTTCAAACGTCTGGGGGCGGTATTTTCTGGCCAGCACGAGATAAGACATGCGCTTTAGGTAGCATGAACGGATTGATACGGCAAGGCTGTTGCGTTCAGCTATCAGCTGTTTGCTGTTAGTCCTTAGCTAAACATTTGCAACTCAATTTTCGAGTTTCAGCCGGGATTGAAATCGCTATCGGTATCAGGATCGAAGTCGGCTTCGAAAACATCATGCGGGCCTCGATTTCGATAGCGATTCCGATCCCGATACCGATACTGGAAAGGAACTCTCACGAATCCCGAAAGTTGAGTTTACACTATATGGGTGGGTGTTAATACCTGCCTTTTGGTAAAGGCCTCCAGCAGAAAATTGCTCTAAAGCGGCAGTGAACAGCTAACGGATAGTCGCCAATAGCCCAATCAGGTAAGATAGTGAACGCATTCGTTTGTTAAGAAGCTTCTAGTCGGTAGAGTCAATGAACGGCCGCTGGTAGGAAATGAAAAAGTGGCGGAGAGAGAGGGATTCGAACCCTCGGTGCCGCTTTAAACGACACACACGATTTCCAGTCGTGCTCCTTCAGCCAGCTCGGACATCTCTCCGCATTTTAAACCTGTCCGCTCGCGGATGGCGGGTATCGGCAGGCGGCCCTTGTATGTATCATCCGGGCGGAAAAATCAAGCAAAATATCGCCCGTTTCCAGGGTCCTGCCCATAAGTGGCGGAGAGGGCGAGATTCGAACTCGCGGAGGACAAAGCCCTCAGTAGTTTTCGAGACTACCGCCTTCAGCCGCTCGGCCACCTCTCCTTCAAGTTTCGGTTTCTGATAGTATTTTTACTATTTTCTGTCAATGGCGACAGGTCCAAAAAAATAACTTCTAAAATTTTTGAGCCAAATTCCAGGTTTAAAATAAGAAGGCCCGCTCCATCTCGGACGTATAGCGGCCGTCCGGCCGGTATATGACCAGGGGCGGCTCGACTGTGAGGCCCGGCCGGCCGCCCTTTACCGCCGTGATCAGAACCAGCCGGGCGCCCTCTTCACTTTGCGAGTGGACCAGGCGCAATCTTTTCGGCTCCAGTCTGGACCGCCGCATATGATCCATCATATCGCATAGCCGCTCAGCTGGATAAACACAGCTAAAACGGCCGGACAGCTGGAGCATGCGGGCCGCCGCGTCAATGAAATCGGCCAGCCGGCCAAAAAGCTCATGGCGGGCGCCGGCTTTTCCCTGGTCGGGATTGACCCGGCCGGAATTGATGCGGCGATAAGGCGGATTGGATACAACCTGATGGACCAGATCGGGTACCTGTGTAATGTGCAGATCCTTTATATCCTGATGCAGTATCCGGATGCGGTCTTCCAGTCTGTTGGCGCTCACGTTTGCAGCGGCAACCCGGGCCAGCTCTGCCTGTATTTCGACACCCACCAGGCGGACACCGGGGTACCGGGTCGCCAGCATAAGCGCAATGATGCCGCACCCGGTCCCCAGGTCCATGGTAACCTGGCCGTCTTTACATTGCACGAAGTCCGCAAGTAAAATGGCATCGATTGAAAACCGATAACCGTCCCGGGGCTGATTTACCGTCAGGCGGCCTTTTAAAAAGGTGTCGTCCGTGGTGATGGCTTCCAAACCAAACCTTTCTTCTATGGATCAATCCGGAACCTTAACGGATCGATCCGTCCTCTTTTTCAAGCGGTCCGATTTTAAAGGTGATGTCTGCCACCAGATGACGGCCGGCGGCGGCATTCACCTTGTCGATCAAATCCTGCTTCACAAACTGCAATTGGTGCAGCCAGACGCTGCTGGAGACATGGACAAGCAAAAGTTGCCCTTTGAAAGCCGCCGGTTGGGTATTCTCGGTAACGGCGGCCTCAACCACTGTTCTCCAGATCTCTCCGACCACGGTCAGATCGGCGGCCTTCTCCTGACGACATTTATCAAGGACATCGGGCAGGATGCGGCCGATGGGCAGGACCTGGGATTTTTCCGATTTCTTTTTCTCCATGATCGAAACCTAATCGCCGCAGCTGAAGCTTGTCAAGCGCAATCCGCCTGTTGGCGGGCGTTAGGCGGAATATCAACCCATTTTTACTTGACTTGGTAATATCGGTACCTTACATTGTGCCCACACAACAAAATGTGCCCTGTGCAGCCATTTCCGGACGGGCACCAAACAAACGCCGAGATGTGAAAGGATTTTGCATGAGTTGGGATTGGGAAAAACTGAAGGAACACCAGCAGCACCAGCGACCCGGCAGCGGCGGTCCCGGCAACATTCCGCCTCAGGTCGACGACCTGGTGAAGCAGTTCAAGAATATGAAAATCCCCGGTGGGCCATTGATTGCGATTTTGGTCATCCTGCTTCTTTTTATCGGGTATTCCATCTTCTTCACCATCGAGTCGGGCTCCGTAGGCGTCGTTCAAAGGTTTGGAAAATTTGTCCGCATCGCCCAGCCCGGACCCAATTTCAAACTGCCGTTTGGAATTGAGAGAGTCACCAAGGTACGACAGGACCGGATTTACAAAGAAGAGTTCGGCTTTCGCTCAGTCCGGCAGGATGCCCGGGCCCGCTATGCCAACCGGCAGGACACGTCCAGCGTATCGCTGATGCTGACCGGCGACCTCAACGTGGCCGTGGTACCCTGGATCGTCCAGTACCGTATTAATGAACCTTACAACTTCCTGTTTAAGGTCCATGATGTGCGCAAACTGCTGATTGACCTGGCTGAAGCCAGCATGCGCCTGGTTGTCGGCGACCGGAGCATCAACGAGGTAATCAGCAAGCGCGACGAAATTGCGGTTGAATCCCAGCGGGTCCTGCAGATCGAACTGGACAAGGCGGAAACCGGCATCAAGATCGTGACCGTTGAAATGAAACGAACAAATGTGCCCGGTCCGGTGCAGCCCTCTTTCAACGAAGTCAACCAGGCCACTCAGGAAAAAGAGAAAATGATCTACGAGGCCCGGGAAGATTACAATAAAGCGATCCCGGCCGCCAAAGGTGAAGCTGAACGGACCATCAAGGCCGCGGAAGGTTATGCCCTCGACAGGGTGAACCGCGCCAAGGGTGATGCCGCCCGTTTCACAGAGGTCTACCAGGAATACGCCAAAGCCAAAGATATAACCAAACGCCGCCTCTACCTGGAAACCATGAAGGACGTCCTGCCCAAGATGGGCAATAAATATATTGTCGATAAAAACCAGAAAAATCTTCTGCCTTTGCTTAACCTCGGAAAACAGGACGGTGTCATCAAATGAAACTAAAAGTCATTATACTCGTTATTGCCGTCCTCGTACTGGGGGCCTATGTTTCCGCCTACACCGTTGATGAGACCGAACAGGTCCTGGTAACCCGCTTTGACAAGGTCAGCCGGACTGCCTTGACGCCGGGGCTGCATTTCAAGATTCCCCTCATCGAGGAGGCTATCTATTATCCGCGCAACCTGCAGGAGTGGGACGGCGACCCCGGCCAGATCCCCACCAAGGACAAAACCTATATCTGGGTCGACACCTTCGCCCGCTGGAAAATAGTGGATCCGGTTATCTTTTTCAAAACGATCGGGTTCGTGGAAAGGGCCCAGAACCGGCTAGATGAAATCATCGACCCGGCTGTACGCAACTTCGTCACCTCCAGCCGGCTGATTGATGCCGTCCGAAATAGTAACCGCGAGTTGGACACATTTGAGGAAGAAGATGATGACAATAAGGTCCACTCGACCTTTGAGGTCACCACCGGGCGAGAAGAGATCAACAAGGGTATTTTGGTTCAAGCCCGGCCGAAACTGACCAATTTCGGTATCGAACTCGAAGATGTGAAGATTAAAAGGATCAACTATGTGGAGGAAGTTCGTAAATCGGTTTACAGTCGGATGATCGCCGAGCGCCGGCAAATCGCTGAAAAATTCCGTTCTGAGGGTAAAGGTGAGGCCCGCAAGATTCTGGGTGAAAAGGAGCGGGAGCTAAAGCGCATCACGTCGGAAGCTTACAAAATAGCCCAAGAAATAAAAGGTAAGGCCGATGCGGAATCAACCCGGCTCTACGCCGAGGCATTCGGGGTCGATCCCGAATTTTATTCGTTCACAAAAACGTTGGATATATACAGCCAGACTATAGACAAAGAGAGCTCAGCGGTCGTATCGACCGATTCCGAGTTTTTCAAGTATCTCGACGGGTATCAAAATAGGCTGGAAAAATGAAACGCAGGAAAGGCTCCTTGCAATCGCCAGGCGTTGCAGCGGGGCCTTTCCTGTATACAGGGAAGCCAAGGGAAAAACAGATAACCAACTGGTTTATTTACCCTTTCTTCTCTGATGACGTGTCCGGGCCAGAAGCTTTCTGTGTTTGTGCTTTCTCATCTTTTTTCTACGTTTTTTCACTACGCTACCCAACAGATCACCCCCATTCATTATTCATTTGATTAGTTAAAAAAATACTGGTAACACTCTTTTTGTCGCTTTGTCCACAGTTTTTTAGCATAATGGATCTAAAAAATGTAGGCGCTAGCTTGCAAAACGCTTTTGCAAGATAGCGCCGAATACATCCGGAGCCAACCTACTTGCAGCATTTTAAAAGCAACCAACTCAACACCGTCAACAACGCCGTGGCCATGGCTGAAGAGCTGGTGAGCAACGCCTACAAGATGTCTGAAAACCAATGGCTGCGCCGACGGTATGATGTCAGCACGCTGGCGGAATTGGATACGGATGAGATCGTGGACGGCCCTTTCGCCCAGGTCATTCGTTTCTCGGGTCGTTTAAAGGGGACCTCCCTGGGTTCATCGGCGTACGACTATTACAAGATATGCCTCCAGGACCATTCTATCTTGGCTGCGCTGCAGGAATCACCCGGCATGCAGCTGTTCCCGCTGGTTCTGTACATTACCACCCATGAGCTTATCCACATTGTTCGCTTCAGTAAATTTCTACAGAGCTTCGATGCATCCCCGGAGGAGACCCTGGCCGAGGAAAAACGGGTGCATGCCAAAACCCGTAAGATCCTCAACCCGGTGAACGTCACCGGGTTGAACAATGTCCTTCAATTTTATCACAAATGGCACGAACCCATCGAGGGAATCCATACATCTTAGGTGCTTGACAACCACCGATTTTTACCTATATTAGCACTAAAATTAAATCAATACGCACTGGTTACACATTTTTAGAGGAATTCGATGCCGATTTACGAATATGAATGCGCCTCCTGCGGCCGAATCGAGGAAGCCATCCAAAAATTCTCGGACCGACCGCTGACCAAATGCAGCCACTGCTCCGGGAAACTCAATCGACTCATCTCACAATCCGCTTTCCATTTGAAAGGATCCGGATGGTATGCCGACGGCTACGGGGATAAACCGCGCAAAAAATCAAAGACATCCCAGAATGATAAACCGGCGGCGGAAACCGGCGACCAATCCGGTAAATCATCTTCCCCCAAGAAACAGAAAACCGATTGATCCAGTCCACTTGAACTGCGGAAAAAAGTTTCTCTGGATCTTTACAAATCGGAAACTGTGATTATTATTTCGAAAAATAATGAAATCCAGCACACACGCGCAGTGCGAGAAGGACTGCCGGGAACAATCTATTGAACAAGACGGAGCAAGCTGCCAGGACCGGCTGGAGGGCCGATTCCAGGCCTTTTTTCGTCCAAAAAGGGTTTAAAAAACACAATAAAAAGGAGAATCTGAACCATGAAACTGAGACCATTACATGATCGAATTTTGGTAGAGCGTGTGGAAGAAGCTGAGAAGACCAAAGGCGGCATCATTATTCCGGATTCAGCCAAGGAAAAGCCGGCTGAAGGTAAAGTGATTGCTGTCGGCAAAGGCCGCATAGGCGACGACGGCAAGCCGGTCAAGCTGGATGTTAAAAAAGGCGACCGCATTCTTTTCGGCAAATACGGTGGTACCGAAGTGAAGATCGGTGGTGAAGAGTACCTGATCATGCGTGAAGATGACGTTCTCGGCGTAATCGAATAATATTTTTATAATTCAGTATACGGAGGAAACACCAAAATGGCTAAACAGATTAAATTCGACATGAAAGCGCGCGAGGCGATGCTCGCCGGCGTTCAGGCTCTTGCCGACGCGGTTGTAGTGACGCTCGGTCCCAAAGGCAGAAATGTTGTGATCGATAAATCATGGGGCTCCCCAACGGTCACCAAAGACGGCGTCACCGTCGCCAAGGAAATCGAACTGGAAGATAAGTTCGAAAACATGGGCGCCCAGATGGTCAAGGAAGTTGCCAGCAAAACCAGTGACATGGCTGGTGACGGCACCACCACGGCCACCGTACTGGCACGTTCCATCTATGAAGAGGGCCAGAAACTCGTCGCTGCCGGGAACAATCCCATGGCCATCAAACGCGGCATTGACAAGGCTGTTGAAGTGGCTGTCAAGGAACTGCACGACCTTTCCAAACCGACCAAGGACCAGCGTGAGATTGCCCAGGTCGGCACCATTTCCGCCAACAACGACAGCACCATCGGCAACATCATTGCCGAAGCCATGAACAAAGTCGGCAAGGAAGGCGTCATCACCGTTGAGGAAGCCAAAGGCATGGAGACCACCCTTGATGTGGTTGAAGGTATGCAGTTTGACCGCGGTTACCTTTCCCCCTACTTTGTGACCGATTCCGAGAAAATGGTTGCCTCCCTGGAAGATCCTTACATCCTCATCAACGAAAAGAAGATAAGCAACATGAAAGACCTTCTGCCGGTTCTTGAGCAGGTAGCCAAAATGGGCAAACCGCTCCTGATCGTAGCAGAAGACGTCGACGGCGAAGCGCTGGCTACCCTGGTTGTCAATAAACTGCGCGGCACCCTGAACGTGGCCGCCGTGAAAGCCCCGGGCTTTGGTGATCGCCGCAAGGCCATGCTCGAAGATATCGCCATTTTGACCGGTGGCCAGGTGGTTTCCGAAGACCTCGGTATCAAGCTGGAAAACCTGACCCTGCAGGATCTCGGCAAGGCCAAACGCGTGACCATCGACAAAGACAACTCCACCATCGTGGACGGCGCCGGTTCCCGGGCAGCTCTCGAAGGCCGGGTCAAACAGATTCGGGCACAGATCGAAGAAACCTCTTCCGACTATGACCGTGAAAAGCTGCAGGAACGGCTGGCCAAGCTGATCGGCGGTGTAGCCGTCATTAACGTTGGTGCTGCCACCGAAACCGAGATGAAAGAGAAAAAAGCCCGCGTGGAAGATGCCCTGAACGCAACCCGGGCTGCGGTTGAAGAAGGCATCGTCCCCGGCGGCGGTGTCGCACTGGTACGCTGCATCGAAGCCCTTGAGAAAATCAAGATCAAAGCTGATCAGAAGCTGGGTGTCAAAGTCGTCATCCGGGCCATCGAAGAACCGCTGCGCCAGATTGCCAACAACGCCGGTTATGAAGGCTCCGTGGTCATCGACAAAGTCAAGGCCGCCAAAGGCGCTGAAGGCTACAACGCGGACACCAACAAGTACGAGAACCTGATCGAGGCCGGTGTCATCGACCCGACCAAGGTGGTTCGCTATGCCCTCCAGAACGCAGGCAGCGTGGCCTCTCTGATGCTGACCACCGAAGCCATGATTGCCGACAAGCCGGATGAGAAAGAGGCCGCAATGCCGGCTATGCCTCCGGGCGGCGGCATGGGCGGTATGGGCGGCATGGGCGGCATGATGTAAGCCGTTGCAAAAATGCTTCAGCCTTAGCAGTAAAAAGCCCTCGTGCGGATGCACGAGGGCTTTTTCAATACTGTAACACCGTTAATTTGAGTGCTTTAAGATCTGCTGCGCTTTGGCCAGGTTCCGGCGTGCCTCGCTATAGTTTGGATTGATTTGCAAGGCCTTCTCGAAATGGCCAACCGCACCATCCAGATCGCCTTGGCGTGCCAGGGCACTACCCAGATTGTTATGGGCAACGGCATCCCGCCCCCGGCTTTTCACCACGGCCAGTTGGAATGCTTCCACCGCTTCTTCCAGTTTTTCCTGATTAATCAGGGCCACTCCCAGATAACGATGCAAAGCGGCGTCATCCGGTGTGATTTGCAGGGCCCGGCGAAAGTGCGCAGCGGCTGACTGGTGTTGACCGAGTTCCAGCGCAATCAGTCCCAGTTTGGTGTGGGGGTCCACCTGTTCCGGGACCAGGATGGCAAGCCTTGAAAAAACGGGCTGCGCCTCAGCATAGCGCTTCAGGCCATACAGCAGGCGGCCGAGCCGCTGGTAGTGACTCTTCACAGCCGGCGAGAGCTCGATCGCCCGGCGATAGGCCTGGACGGCGGCCTCAACCCGGTTGTTGGCCTGGTGGAAACGCCCTGCAGGCCATGAAGCTTGCCGCTTTGAGGAATGATTTCCAGACCTTTGCGAATGGCCGCTTCAGCTTCGTCAAGACGCTTCTGATTGATGCGGGCGACGGCCTGGTGATAAATATTCAGGGGCGCATGCGGAAAGACCCGGTCAATACGCGCAAACAGGGCTTCAGCCCGGTCATAATCCTGTTTGCGGACATATGCTCGGCCCAGGGAACGCATAATCACACCGCGGGCAGGATTGTGTGCCAGAGCGGTCTCCCCCAGAGCAACTGCCTGCTCATAGTTGCCGCCTAATAGGGCCAGGACATGCCGGCGGTAGTAGTGATCGGCCCAAGACCAGTGGTAACTGATCCCCCCCCAGACGACCAGAAGGACACTGAAAACCCCGGCCGGGAGCAGTGCAACTTTCCGGCCAAAGCGTCGCGCCGCCTGCGGCCGGGCTCCCGGACCTTTTGCCAGGGCAATTGTCTTGAAATACAGGCCCAGGTAAACCGCCAGGAAAAATGGCGGAAGTGCCCGATTGAATGGAAAACTGAAGAAGGCATTCACGGAAAGGCCGGCCATTGCCGCCAGGCAAATCAAGGCCGGGGGAATCCAAACAGCACTATCCGGCGTGCGTATCAGGATAGAAGCATGCCGGATGATCAGAACAAACAGCCAGATGAGTACTATCAACGCCGGCAGGCCCAATTCGGCATACATTTGCAAATAATCATTGTGAACACGCTGCGTATGCAGGGACAGACGATGGTGGCTTTTATCAGGGGCAGTCGGGTAGTGCACCTGCACGTTGCGGATACCCACACCGGCCACCGGATGCGCAGCGATAATCGTCAGGGTGTTTTTCCAGAGAACCAGTCGGTGGCGGCCGGAGGACAGATCCAGGTTTTCACCGAGCTTTCTTTCGATCGCCTGGGGTGCCTGTCCGGGCGGAGGAAGGGCTGATTCGGGAACCCATGCATTCAGACTTAGCTGCATGCCGGCCACCAGGATCAGCAGCGCCGTTACAAGGGCCAGAAGCCGGTTTTTATCGAAGGCGGGCCCTTTACCAACTTTCCGCCAATAGAGCCAGACCCCGCCCACGATCAAAACTGTCTCGACCAGGGCTCCCAACCAGGCCGCCCGGCTCCCCGCGTAGTAAAGGAAAAGGGCTGTCAGGGCCGTAATCAGGGCGAATAACCAGGTCAATTTACGATTGGAAGACGTAGCCGCCAGAACGAAACCGACTGGAAAAGCCAGAACCATGACCTGGGCGGCCATATTCTTGTTGTTGAACGTGGCCGCCGGCACCACCTGCTGGGGTACCCACTCCAGGCCGCATAGATACTGCAGGACGCCGAGCACTGCTGCCAGGGCGCACGTGGCCATCACGGTGTGCAGGGTCCAGGTGACCTCCTTGCGTCGGGAATGCAGATTGTAGACAATGAGATAAAACATCCCGCAGGCCGCCCAATGCACCCATTGGCTGAAAGCCCCGAACTTGTAAGTCGTCCAGAGGAGTGACAGCAATGCCCACGACAATATCAGCACCAGGGGCCAGAACCCCGCACCGCCCTCCACTTTAACCCCTTGTTCGCGCGGCCATTTCAGTAAAAAAAGGATGGGGATGACGAGTGCTGCGGCTTGAATGAGGAGGCTGCGCGGTACATTTTCGAACTCGTAAAACCAGGTCGAGAACATCAGCGGGCTGAAAAATAAAACCAGCAAAAACCCAAGATACAAGGGCTTATGCCATAAAGGCCGATCTTTAAAGGAAAGTTCCGGCCTGCTGTTTTCCAACTGCGCCGTGACCACGGCCAGCGGTATTTGCAGCTGGGCGGCTATTTGGGCAGGTTCCAGTTTGCCGGCGTTGCGCCGAATGAACTTGATCTTGTTTTTGGAAAGCTGTTTCACCATGGAAATAGACATGTGCCGGAGCCTGGGATTCGCTTTTTTACCGAGTAAATGGAGCCGTCAATGGACCGGCGCGCCCGAGCATAGGTAGGCGCAATAGCCTTGTCAAGTTTAAACGGGGGTTGGCGGGGGTTGTGCAAGTCGGATTATACAGGCAGCCCAATGTGTTGTCGACGCTGTTGCCGGCCGAACCGCTTTCGGCGGGAAAATCGTCTTAATCATTGAAACTCTTGACAAAACACCGCAATCCAGAGTATTAGATTCTAAACTGACCGTTTTTCACATCAACGTTAAGCAAATCGGGGCCCATGATGAAACAGACACCCATTTCGAGATCTGTTGCAAAAAGCTTGACCCTCCTGCGTAATCATACCGGGCAGCCTCTGGGGCCGGCACTGCTGGCAGTAGTTTTTCTGGCTGTTGCCGTTGCACTCCCGGGAGCAACTGCCTTTGCCCAGGACAGCGAGACCGTGGAACACGGCGCCGGCTTCTATTACACGGTTAAAAAGGGAGATACCCTGTGGGATCTTTCCCAGCGGTTCGCGGATTCTCCCTGGCTCTGGCCGGACCTGTGGCAGCGTAACGGGCAGATAGCCAACCCTCATCGGATTTACCCGGGTGAACGCATTCGGATCTATCACAAGGACTGGATCGAGAGAATGCGCACACAACCGGAACCCGAACCGGAACCCGAGCCGGTTGAAGTGGCCCAGGCCCCGGAGCCGGAACCGGAGATTCCCGCTGAAATCATCACCTACGCCGCTATCGACAGCGTCGGTTTTATCCGCGAGTACAAAGCCGGATCTTACGGAAAAATTTTTAAAGTAGAGGATGACAAGTGGATGATCAGCCAGGGCGACCTGGTGTATATCACCCCCGAAGCGGGCGAGCTGGAAATCGGCTCCTACTATCCTACTATACGATTTTCAGGACGCTGGACCCCCTGCGCGACAAGAACACCAAGGCCACGATCGGCTACCAGCACTATCTGCTGGGGATCGTTGAAATTACGGATATCAAGGATGAATTCGCCCTGGGTGAAATTTACCGATCTTATGAGGCCATCAAAGTCGGCGACCAGTTGATGAACTATATCCCCGCTGATCCCGATATCAGTTTGACTGAGAGCGTCAAAGGCCTGAAAGGCAAAATCATCGCCGCCCGCGAGGGTGAAAAGCTGATCGGGGACCACATGCTTGTTTTCCTGGATAAGGGCAGTGATGACGGGGTAGCCCGCGGCCAGCGTTATTTGATCTATGAAGAACGCACAGGCAAGCTCAGCCCCAAGAGCAAAAAGGTACTCCATCTGCCTCCCGTTGATTACGGGATTCTGCTGATCCTGCATGTCGAAGACAACACGGCAACTGCCATGGTGACGGCTTCCGACAAGAATATAGCCCCCGGGGATTCTTTCCGCGCCCCGTAAGCATCCCTACAGCCTAAAAAACAGCAACGGCGTTGAATCAACAAGATTCAACGCCGTTTTTTTGTTATAGAATTTCTATATTGTTTCCCACGTTACCCGCTGCACATCCTGGTAGGTGGTGACCCCGTGCAGCATTTTGTCAATGGCACTTTCGCGCAAGGTGGTCATCCCCTCTTTGATGGCCTGGTTGCGAATCTGCTCAACATCCGCCGTGGCCGTGGTCAACTTGCGCAGCGATTCGGTGTATGGAATGATCTCGTAGATGCCGGTCCGGCCGCGATAGCCCGTATTCCGGCATTGCGGGCAGCCGATCCCGTGGCGCAGGGACAGCTCATCATCCGTCCCTACTTCGAGGCCCATCAGCCGGAGTTTGCTGCCCTCGATCGTAAATGGTTCTATACAATAATTGCAGATCGTACGCACCAGCCGCTGGGCCTGTATACCGGCCAGGGTGGCTTGAATCAGGAAGGACTGTACCCCCAAAGGTCCAGAAGGCGGGTAATGGCCGTAGGGGCATCATTGGTATGCAGGGTGGAGAGCACCAGGTGACCGGTCAGGGCCGCCTGAATCGCATTCTGGGCGGTCTCCAGGTCACGCATCTCCCCGACCATGATGATATCCGGGTCCTGCCGCAGGATGGTCCGCAAGATGGTATCGAAAGTCACACCGGCCGAGGGCATGATGCCGATCTGGTTGAAATCTTCGTGAACCATTTCAATGGGGTCTTCGACCGTAATAACGTTGTTCTGGGGTGTCGACAGCTGGCGCAGGGTGGAATAGAGCGTCGTGGATTTACCGCTGCAGGTGGGTCCGCAGACCAGCGCCATGCCATGCGGCAGGCTGATATAGCTGTTGTAACGCTCTTTGTCATCATCGGAAAAACCCAACCCGGTGAGATCCTGAAACAGCACTTCGGGATCCATGACCCGCATGACCACCTTTTCACCAAAGGCCGTGGGTACGATCGAGATCCGGATTTCAATCTCCGCATCTCCCCGATCCGTCTTGATCCGGCCGTCCTGGGGTTTGCGTTTTTCGGCCATATTCAGGCGACTCAGGGCCTTTATCCGGGTAACCATGGCATTGTGTACCTTTTTCGGCACCTTATAAACGGTGTGCAGGACACCGTCAATGCGCATACGAACACGGGTTTCCTCCCGTTTGGGCTCGATGTGGATATCGCTGGATCGCTGATCAAACGCGTACAGGAACACATGGTTGACCGCATTGACGATGTGCTGGTCATTGGAGGTGAAATCACCATCCGATTTTATTTTGACGTATTGTTCCAGGTTGCCGAGATCGACCCCGGTGGTGGCAAAAAGGTCCTCCGCGGCCGCGATCGAACGCTTGAATCCGAAGAATTCATCGATCAGCTTGATGATGTCGCCCTTGGAGCTGATCACGATGTAAATCTTCATGTTGGTAACGCGGGTGATGTCCTCCATCACCTCCCGGTTGAACGGGTCCGGGGGTGGCCACCGTCAGGGTGCCCTCGGCGATATGGATGGGCAAAACCAGGTGCTTCAGCGCAAAGTTGCGGGGAATGGTGCTGGTGACCAGATTGAGATTGAGCTTCAGGGGATCTATCTTTTTATAGGGATGGCCCCATTTTTCAGCCAGAGTTTGAAAGATGATATCTTCATCCAGTACCCGGGTTTCATGATCCGCCCGGACGAGGTTCATTGAGACGATCACATCCACACTGGTGATGGGATTTACGATCTCACGCGTGCGATCATCGCCCTTCTGCTTCGCCCGTTCATCTTCAAGTTTTTTTCGGATGTTCGCTTCCTGGCTAAGGATGGACTTGGCCTGGCCGCGCTTGATCAAGCCCTTTTTCAACAGGCTCTGGCAGATGGTCTTAATGGCAAATGGGTCGGTATTCTCGGCCGGCGTTCTCACTGGGTGATGGTCCCCTAAAGCGAAAACCTGCTGCCGGTTTAACCGGCAGGCAGGCTTCGTGGATATGGCGACGGCGGTCTCAGTGGCAGACCGGGCCGTCCGGGCCGGTTTTTACTGTGCAGCCCTGGCCCTTGCATTGAAACTCTTTATCTCTTCTTCGTATTTGTTGCGGCGATCCTCGTACTCGATGATCCGCTTGTTAAGCGCGTTGACCCTCTTTTTATAAGCCGTCTATTTTTCAGGGGTATCAGCCAGTGTTTTTTCCTTGGCGAGTTCCTTCTTTTCACGGATCAATTCGCCGTATTCGGTGTCCAGCTGGGTGCGCATCTTGTTGAGGTCCATGCGTTTTGCCTGCTGAACCTCAAAGCTGCCCTGCTTGGCTTTCTTGGCCTCCGCCGCTGCTTTCCGGCGGGCTTTCTGCGCCCGTTCACGCTTCTGGGCAGGGGTCAGATAATCATCTGCTTCTTTGTAGCTCTGCGCTTTGGGGCGCTGATTCAGCGGTACTTCAGCCAAATTGTCGGTAAACCGCAACACCCCGTTGCTGTCCCGATATTTATAAAACTCACCCAGGGCTGGATTGGCAAATAAAAGGACCGCCAGACACAGGCTGAATAGCATGGACGCGCGCTTCACGTTTATCCCCCCTCTTTCCAGACTGATTTTATAATATTATCAGTGTATAACATAAACCATACCCGAGTGCCAACAGGAAAATTATCCGGCGACGCGGAACTGCCGTCCAGGTACTTGTAGGACACGGACCCGGAAAGGCGGTAGGAGGCGTCGTCAATGACAATTTCCTGGCCGGCGATCATATCGATCACGCCGTACCCGTCGAATTCACCCTCTTTCAAATCCGGTTCCTGCAGGGATTCTCCGGGCGTCGACATGGGCGGTTTAAGATCGAGGATATCGGTATCCCCGGCATAAAGGGGCCCTGCGGCAACCAGCAGCACGGCCATCAACAGACTATATAGAGCAGGTTTTTGCATGATCAACTCCTTTACCTATTCAATTTCACGCCAGTAGTACACCCCGGTTTTCTCGGCTTCGACCTTCATCAGCTGGACATCACCCTCCGAGGTACTGAAGTACATGACATCGGTCTCGCTGTCCTGGACGGCGAGCACGGCCGGCGTATACCACATGGCATCGCGCTTGAGGCCGGTGGGCGCCACGTACCGCGGGTTGTCCGGCGTACCGATGTTGACCAGGTCGTGTTCGTCGATCTTGCCGTCGGGTACGCCCTCAGGACCGGATATATCGAATACCGCTGTCAGGGAACGTCCGCCGGTGGCGGCATCCAGCGCGTGGATGATCGAGGAACCACCCGATGCACAGGGCGAGGAGGACGGTATGGACGAGATCACAAAGGCAATGCCGTTGCGGATCAGCGGATCGCGGATCATCTTATCGTTATTCCCCGGCAGGTCGAAATACCAGCCCACGTGCTCCAGGGCACCGGTGCTGGTCTGGCCCGGGACGAACCAGTCGATCTTGTTGTCGCTCATGAAGCGCGACTCCTGAATAAAAGCGATCTGGTTTTGCTCCAGCAAGGTGGCGAACTGCCCCACGCCGGCCAGGCCGGTATGGGTGGCCAGGTTGTTCAGCGGCCGGAAGGTGACCGTCTGTAGCGTCCCGTCCGCCCGGGCATCGGTCGTCACCGTAGTAGAGGTGATGAACTCGCCGTTCTGGAACTGGATCGTGCTGAGGTTGATCAGCTTCAAGGAGCCGGTCGTATCACTGGTCTCCTCGATCTCCTCGATAACCCCGGTCGCCCCGGAAGAGAATCCCGTCACGGTCTGGCCCACGGCAAAGTCGTCGTCGACCGGCTTGTTGTGTAGCTGAGCCGTCCGAACAGCGGGTCGCCGCTGGCTACCGGACCGAAGTCGCCGTAGTACTTGTCAGGTGAGGTGCTGCCGGCAACTTCCCAGGTCTTCTGCCAATCCCAGATACCGTAGATGGTCTGGATGCTGTTTTCACCGAAATCGGCGGTGCCGAGGTAACGGCCGGTACCGAAGATCACCATGTAGCCGCCCAGACTGGCATCGGGATGGGCCATGACATCCGCCTTGGTGGTAATTGGCTGGCGGTGACCCTGCTTGTTCTTGGCCTGGAACATGGGCATCGGGGATCCGGAGACGCCGTCTGAATTGGTGTTGAAGGCCACTTTCCAACTGCCGATGGTGTCGCCCCGCAGGTCGAACTTCCACATGTTCCCCAGCAGGTCGCCGGCGTAGGCGAAATCGGCCACACCGTCGAAGTCCGGATCGATCAGGACCGGCACCGACAATCCGTTGCAGAGCGTCAGTGACCCGACGCCGGTGTCAATTTTGCCAAGCAGCGTACCGTTGTGGGCATCGATCACGTAGAGTACCGCCTTGCCGCTGCCACTCTGGTAGCCGTTGCCCATAATCGTAACGTAACGCGTGCCGTTGCCGCCTTCATCCAGGTGGGATTTGACGGTAAAGGCCCGTCCGTAACCGTAGCCCAGGTCGTTATCCGATCCCGGCGTGGCCGGGTACTCCCACTTGACAATGGATTTCGCATCCGCTTCGGTGGATGGGTTCGGCGAACTGATATCCAGTGCGTAAACCCCCTTGCCGCCGCGGCCCAGGGTGCCCGTCAGCAATGTGCTCGGATTGCCGCCGCTGTCAAAGATCACCTGGCTGAAGGGCGAGTTGTCCACATAGAAATTATGCTGGTAGGACTGCCCGGCCAGCTCGTCCAGGTCATCGTAGATCAGGTTGGGCACATAGGCCCAGAGCTCTTCACCGGTGGTATCGTCGAAGGCATGCAGCATGCCGTCGTTGCCGCCGACATAGACCACATTGGCAACATGCAGCGGTGCGGAGTGCACGATGTCGCCCAGGACGCCGATATCAGTCTCACCGTCCTTGCGGGCCCGCTGCCGGAACGTACCGCCTGAGGTGCCTTCATTGGTGGCATCGCCCCGCAGGTAGTCAATCAGTTTCTCCAGGGCGGTCTGCTCTGTTCCGGTGAGCGGTGTTGCCGTCAGGTCACGGGCGTCGGCCAGGTTCAAGAGTTTCTTGATCTGGCTGTCGGTCAGCTCGTTCGCGTAGGTCGTGGTGTCGAACCGGAAGTGTTTCCCCACGGTTCCGTTGTACGTAATGATCTTGCGGGTATCGTGGGTCTTGGTGAACAGCTGTTCGGCCGCGGACCAGAGTGTGGTTTCGATTTCACCGGTCTGGGCGTTGAGGGTCTTGGCCTGCAAATCGCCGCGCCAGCTGCCCGTCAGGTAGGACGCCTGGAACAGCAGGGTCCCCTCCTTGAGCTCCTGGGCGTTGATGGACACCGAAGACCCGGTCCCGGTCTTGTCAGCGACATCGTCGATAATCTCCTTGAGGGCCTCAACCAGCTCGCCCGGGTTGGCCGCATTGAGTTACTTGCCGCGCCCATTGACCGAGGCATGGTACAGGTCGTCGATCTTGCGGGCATTGCTGTCCGGCGTCGGCCAGGTCGGGCAGCTGGCGGTGGTCTCGCTGGGCGGTGTATCCGGCAGACAATCAGGATAAGCCGCCGGGTCCAGCGTGCCTTTCACACCAAAAGAGACCCCGTAGGTCACCATGTGCTGGTGGTCGGCCAGGTCGTAGTTGACCGGCGGCACGTCGTCCGCCAGGCCGCCGTGCAGGTCTTTCTCGTAGTAGTACATGGCCACGTCGCCCAGCGTATTGCTGCCGGTACCGGCGTAGAAACTACTATCGTAAGTTGATCCGCCGATGGCATTGGCATTGGTGCCGGACGGCCGGTTGCCGTCGGAGTCCTCGTTGCCCACGCTCGGGCTCGGATTGGACCCGTTGTAGTAACCGTCGGTCATGAGGATGGCAAATGCCCGCTGGCACCCGCCGCCGTCAGCTGCGGAAGCCCAGGGAGCAGTGGCGCTGAGTCCGCCGGTGGCCCCGCCATCCTCATTGTCGAAGTACTTGCCGGCATTCTGGAGGCCGCGCCGCAGGAGCGTGCCGCCGGAAGAGTTGACCTGATACAGCTTATTGAGGATGTAAGGCGTCTGGTTCACGGTCACCTTGGCCCCGGTCGATTCAAACCGGACCGCATCGGCATTGGTTGAACTGCCGGTGCTGCCGGCATGGCGAGCCCCTTGCACGTACTGGCCGCCGGTCTCGTCGAAGGCGTGAATCCCCAGCTCGACCCACTGGCCGCACTGGGAGTTGGTCTGTCCGGAACGCTGATCCTTGAAGTAATCCGTGGAGCCGTCTTTGTCGACAACCGTATACTTGGCATTGCTGTCCCGGTTGCTGAAGCAGTTCCACCAGGCGTAGACGCGGAAAGTTCCGGCTTCGCCGGCGGTAAACGTCGGCGTCCAGCGGGCGCTGTCACCGTTGTTATCGCCGAACACAGAGCTGCCGTTGAACTCGTTGGGCGAGCCGGACTCATTCCAGGTGCCCACAGTCGTGAAGGATCCATCCTGGTTGTCGAGGGTCTTCACAAAGGAGCTTTCCACACCGATGGGCACCATCTCTTCCTGGATCCGGGCATTGATGCCCAATATCCCGATATGCATGCCCTCGGTGCCGCTGATGGTCCGGCCGATGGCCGCCTTGGCGGTCAACTCGCGCCGCCTATAGAAACTCCACCAGTTGGCGATATTCTGGCGCTCTTCAGTTGCGGTCCGCAGCGTTCCACCCTCGTTGCGCGGTTGGATCGCGTCAAACGCGGCGCCGCTGGTGACCTGCACCAGCTCGCCGTCTTCGACGACATTGTCGCCGTCGTCATTGAACTGGTAGAAGTCCAGGGTATAGGTTCCGGCGGAGCCGGGTACGTTCACCAGGTAGACCTCGCCGGCGTCGATGGTGGTATCGCTGTCGGCGTCATACCAGGTAAAGTAATACGCGTTCTTGACATCGATGGTGCCAGGGTTCGTGTTGTCCTGCTGGGTAAATGTCACGCCCGTGGCCACCTGGACCCATGAATTCCCGTTCAATCTCTGGTTCATATCATAGGTATTGGTGGTGCCCCCGTTGTTGCTGACAATCGTATACCGGGCGTTCCTATCCCGCTGGTTGTATTCGTTCCAGCGTGCATAGACATCATAGGTACCGGCAATGGGAATGCTGAACCGCCAGACCGCCGAATTGTTATTGGTGGTATACCGGGCGTTCTCATCCCACGGGTTGGGAGACCCGGAGGTGCTCCAGTTCCCATTCTCGATAAAGGTATGGTCGGGCTGATCTGGTTCATTGTCCACGATCAGGTTGTTGTTGGCCAGCACCGCGGCATCGGATGCAAAGGTGTCGGGGTCACCGGCATAACCGGTGCCGACCAGCTTCACGGCATCCGCCAGCGTACTGTTGCCGTCGCTGCCGCCGTGCCGTTCGACCGAGATCCACTGGTTGATGGCCGTGGCCGGGAGCACACTGAAGAACGTGGCGTCCATGTTGAGGGTCCAGTCATCCCGGACCGGGTTGGACCGCGGGTTGTCGCGATCGGCATCGATGGGCGGCGATGTCCCGCCGTCCTTGATCTTGGTCCCGGTGGTCCCTTCGGTGTCATCCGCGGTATTCCACTGCGGCCAGGGCACATAGTCCGTTGTCGGGCTGTAGTACATCTTGTTGTAGGCGGCATATTGCGACCGCCACTCTTTGCGCTCGCTGGCGCTGAGGACCTGTGAATACTGGTTATCGCCAACATTCCAGACATAGCGTTCGCCGTCGAACAGGCCGTCGCTCTCTTCGGTCATCATGGTCCAGTCCATACTGCCCGAATCATCGAGTACGAACATCACCATGGGGGCTGCCGACTGGGCCTGGGTCTCCAGGGGCCGCTCGGCATAGTCGGAGCAGATCACCTCGGTACCGCAGTCGCGCGGGCCGTCGTAGCAGTCTTCGTCCACGGCATTGCCGCAGATTTCCGTGGCATCCGGGTTGATGGCCGCATTGGTGTCGTCGCAGTCGCCCTGGTTTTCGGTATAGCCGTCTCCGTCATCATCGGCATCGGGTCCGACGCAGACCGGGTCGCCGCCGGTACAATCCTGGTCGATCCCATCACCGCAGAGTTCGGTGGCATCCGGGTGGACAGTCGGATCAGTGTCATCACAGTCGACGCCGGCTTCGTAGCCATCGCCGTCGTTGTCGACGCCCGGCAGGCCAAAGACCGCTGTCACCGTTTTGTCGGCATCCATCAGCACTGTTGTACTGGCGGCGAACTCATCAGCCACCGGCCCGATCCAGCGCAGGAAGATTGTCTCGGATCCGACCACGACGGATGAATTGGCCGTCAGGGTAACGGTCTCATTGTCTACCAGCAGGTAGGTATGGGTATTGGGGCCGCCTTCACCGGAGCCGGTCGGTTCCACGTTGATGCTTTCACTGCCGGTCCCGCCGCTTTCAGCCAGGGTCAGTCTGACCGTCTTGGAGATATAGGTGCCGGTCGCAGTAAAGTTCGCTCCGGCTGCCGGCGGAATGCTGTAATTTACCGTGGCCGGTTTAAACCATCCGGAGACCTCCTTGTATTCCAGGTCATACCCGGCCTTGTCGCAGGGAATCACGACGGTTGCGCCATGGTTCAGCCAGGCATCATCCGCAACGGATGTGGCCGGGTAGCCCAGCGTTGCGGAAAGGGCTGCGTCCACATTTGTATGACCGGCCGGCAGGACATAGAAATACGGTAAGTGGCTTTGGCCGTATCCCTGAGGCGCCAGCGGCCGTAGGTCTGGGCATCCACCGGTGCGATATTGGTGGTAAAATTGATCTCGCTCCGGAATGACGCCACGATATTCGTCGGGTCATTCTGGATATTGGTCGCCGTATAGCTGTAGGGACTGATGGGTACAGCGCCGCCCAGTACCGAAGTGCCGTCGCGGGTGACATCACCGATGCAGTAGCCGGCATCGGCGGTCACGGTATAGCCAGAGGAGTCGCTGCTGCGCTCGATGATCTCGCTGATGGTGAGCGCATCCGGCGGGATATCATCCGGATCGGCACAGGTCGCACCTCTACAGATGCCTCCCTGGTTGTTGGTGGCATCCACGGAAGCGACAACTTCATACTCGTTGTCGACAATGGTGCCCACGCCGGTGCTGTCGTCTATCTGGGCATTGGCCGACACGGCCGAAATGTTGAGATAGTAGTATTCAAGATCGACATCCAGCGCTTCATTCAGGACGGTAACATTTATGGACTCGGAAACCTCGCCGCCAGTGAAGTCTACCGTCGAGGCCGCAATAGCCGTGTAGTCCGTCCCGGCTACGGCTATGGGGGATTCCGTGTGGCCCGCCTCAGTGGCGGTGCCGCTGGTTTCATAACCAATTGTAACAGTCTGTCCCGCCAGGACAGCCTGGTGCAGCGTTATGGTAAAGGTGGCCGGGATCGTAGCGGCCACGCCATCCTGTTCATCGACACTCACGTCATTAATCGTCGCGCGATACTTGTTGTCGTTGAGAATACCGCCTTCTCCGATCGCATCGCTGAAGATGACATTCTTGCCGCCCGCAGCAATACTGATCAAGTTTACAAAGAAGGTTTCGTCGTATTCCACCTCGTCGTCACCGTTGACGGTCACATCGATGGTCTGGGTTTCACCGTCGGTCCCGGCAAAATTCAGGGTGCCGAAGGCAGCCAGGTAATCGGTATCCGCAACGGCCGTGTCGTCAGACGTGGCCCAATCCACGGTAAAGGCCTGATCTACAGCGCCGGTCAGGGTTACCGTAAAGGTAAAGGTGGTGGTTGTGGCGTCTGCACCTTCATTGGCAACAACATCATCGATGGCCAGGGTCGCCTGGTCGTCGTTGGTGATCGTACCCACCGCACGATCATTCGGAAATGCCTGAACAATGGTGTTGGCCGAGGCGGTGGTAAGGTCGACAAAGAAAACTTCGTCGTTTTCCACAATCTCATCCTCGATAACCGCCACGTTGAAGGTTTCACTCAGTTCGGTATCGGGCACGGCTACGGTGAAGTTGGTCAGGGCATTGTAGTCGCTGCCGGCTGTCGCGGTGTCATCTGAAGTGGTGACCCGCAGGTTAATGTTGCTGCCCGACTTGTTCGGCCGGTCGAGGTTCACCGTAAACGTCAGGTTGACGCTATCGGCCAGAACGTCGCCCTCGGCAACGGTAATGTCCGCTCCCATGAAGGCTTCATAGTCATCGTAGATGATGGATCCGGTGCCCACAGCCCCGGTGGTGATGTCATCGGCGGCGGTGGGATTGATGTTGGACAGGGCGCCCAGCGTGACCGTAAAGGATTCATCATCCTCGCTCACATCATCGGCCACGACGTCTACCCGGATGGTCTGGGTTTCACCCGCCGTGCCGGCAAATGTAATCGGGCTGGTGGTGATAACATCATAGTCATCGGCATCCGTGGCCGTGCCGTCATTGACCGTAAAGGCCAGGTCGAAGCCGCCCTGGACTTCAACCGGCGATGTTACCGTGAAATTGAACGGTGTAAATCCACCCCCGCTGCCTTCCGCCTGGCTCACATCGGAGATCAGCAGGGTCGAGGTGTCGTCGTTGATAATCGTACCAATGGCCGGACTGTCCACGGCCGTAAACTGGCCTGGTTCGGCGCTGTGGACGATATTGCTCAAGGTGACGGTAAAGGTCTCGTCAGCCTCGATCTTTCCATCCTCACCGATCGGAACGAGAATACCGATAGCCTCACTGGCGTTACCGGTGAAGTTTAAGGTTCCGGCGACACCGGTGAAGTCACCATCACCGGTGGTAGCCGTGCTATTTCCGGTGGCGTAGTCCACACTCACACCACCCTGGACGTCCGCAGACAGCGTCACAGTGAAGGTCAGGTCGACATTGTCCGCGGGGACATCGCCCTCATTATTGCCGACACTGGCAATGGTGAGCGTGGCCGTATCGTCGTTGGTGATCGTTCCGGTAGCCGGACTGCCCACCAGCGTGACCGTGCCGCCCGCTGCCGTGTGGACGATGTTGCTCAAGGTAACGCTAAACGTTTCATCGGCCTCGACCTTGGTATCCGAGCTGATTGAAACGTTGATGTCCAGCTGTTCGTTGGCTGTTCCGGTAAAGTTCAAAGTGCCCGTCGGGATCCCGGTGTAGTCGCCATCACCGCCCATGTCCTCGGCCGAGCCGTCAGCCGTGGCAAAGTCCACGGATACCCCGCCCTGTATAGTTTCTGACAGGGTAACGGTAAAGGTCATGGCGCCGTTGTCCTCATCCTGGGAAACATCTGTAATAGTCAACGTCGCGGCATCGTCGTTTACAATCGTACCGATAGCCTGGGCAGTCGCGATGGTGACATTCTTGCCGCCGGCAACCACGTTGCTGAGGTTGACCGCAAAGGTCTCATCGGCCTCAACCTTTGTATCGCCGATTGAGAAAACGCTTATGGTAAGCGTCTGCCCAGCGGTACCTGAGAAGAGCAAGGTGTTCGCATTGAGCACATAGTCGGCATCCGCGAGCGTAGCAGAACCGTCCGCAGTCGTGAAATCAATGGTCACACTCTGGTCGACATCGTTGTCCAGGGTGATATCGAAAGCGTGCACCCATAAGGCGGCATCCCGCTCTAACTCGTCTGCCGGCGGGGTAACGTCGGTAATCGTGAAGGATGCGGCGTCATCATCACTGATCGTAACCGCCGCGGAATCATTCGGGGACGCGGCAATGGCCACACTGCCGTGGTCGGTGGAAACCAGGTTGACAATCAAGGTCTCGTCACCTTCGACAACGGTGTTGTCGATCACGTTCACCGGAATGGCTACGGAACTGGTTCCTACAGGGATCGAGAACGTGCCAGGCAGAGCATTATAATCTGAACCGGCTGTTGCCGTTGTGGCCCCGTCAATGGCATAGTTTACCGTTATACCACCTGGAGGCGCTGTCTTGCCGCCTGTAAGCTGGACAGTAAACTCCCCGTTGGTACCGGGCTCGGAAGCAGCTGCGATTGTCGCGGAGATCGAAACAGTTGTATTGTCATCATCGGTGATACTGCTCGATCTGGTCTGGCTGCCGTCAACAGCTGCAGTTACCTGTCCATTGTCCGTACCTGTGACTGTAGCGGTAAATGTTTCGGCATTTTCAACAATGACATCTTCGAAGACTGGTACAGAGATGGTAGCATTGTTCAGTCCGGTTCCGATCACCACAGATGATCCACTATTATCGAAATCGCTCCCACCTGCAGCAGATCCGTCGGACAGGCTGTAATTCACAGTAATATTACTGCCGGTGTCATTGGTCTTGTCCATCGTCACGGTGAACGTAGCCGCCGTAGTGGCTCCAGCTCCGTTCTCGGCACCTGGCGTATTCGCCGTCAGGTTTACTATCGCCGTATCGTCACTGGTTATGCTCGCAATGTCCGTAACCGTACCGACAGCCGTTACCTGGGCATTGTCCGAGGAGTCGGCTATGGTCAGCGAGAATGTCTCGGTCGCCTCCAGCAGCGCATCGTCCGTGACCGGTACATTGATCACGGCCGTATTGGCAGCATCCGCTATGGTGATGTTCACACCCGAATTGTCAAAGTCGCTGCCGCCCGTGGCTGTGCCGTTGGTAAAACTGTACGGAATCGTGATCGCACTGCCCGTGTTGTTCGTGCTGGTCATCGTAACCGTGAAAGTCGCCGCGGTCCCGGGCTCGGCCGCATCCGTCGTCTTGGCGACACTTACCGTCGCCGTATCATCACTGGTAATGCTGTTGGTGATCGCCGTCGTGTCACCCGCAACCTGGGCGTTTGATGTCGCCGCCGCCAGGGTCACGTTAAACGTCTCGGTCGCTTCCAATAACGCATCGTCATTGACCGGTACCGTGATCGTGGCATTACTCTGTCCGGCCAGAACGTCTACCGTCGTGGTCGAACTCGTGTAGTCGGTTCCGCCGCCCGTGGCAGTACCGTCGGTAAAGGCATAGGTCACCGTAATGGCGCTGCCCGTGTCGTTTTGTCTATCCAATGATACCGTATACGTCGCCGCCGTCGCCGGCTCGGCACCGGCTATGCCCGCCGCCAGGGTCGCGGTCGCGGTATCTTCGCTGGTAATACTGTTGGTAACCGCCGTCGTATCACCCGTCACCCGGGCGTTCGACGTCGCTGCCGCCAGGGTCACGTTAAACGTCTCGGTCGCTTCCAAAAACGCATCGTCATCGACCGGTACCGTGATTGTGGCATTACTCTGTCCGGCCAGAACGTCTACCGTCGTGGTCGAACTCGTGTAGTCGGTTCCGCCGCCCGTGGCAGTACCGTCGGTAAAGGCATAGGTCACCGTAATGGGACTGCCGGTGTCATTCTGTTTGTCTAGTGATACCGTATACGTCGCCGCCGTCGCCGGCTCGGCACCGGCTATGCCCGCCGCCAGGGTCGCGGTCGCGGTTTCGTCATCGGTAATTGTCACCGTGGCGGGGGTGTTGCTCACGGTCTGGTTCGCTCCAGCTGTAAGACTGACGGAGAATGTTTCATGCTGTTCGAGCAGGTCGTCACCTTTTATGGTGAGCTGAATATTCTGGGTTGTTTGGACGGCTGTATAGGTCAAAGTCCCGGCGGTTACATCCACATAATCATTCAGGGCCGTAGCACTCGCCGGCGTAACGCTATAACTGACCGTGGTACCTCCCGGCACGGTCTGGTCGAGATTGACCGGAATGTTCAAGGTGAAATCACTGTCGGTTTCCGTTGGATTATAAGCGGTGGCGCCGATGCTTACATCGTAGGTATCATCATTTACGATTTTTCCGGCCGCAGTGTTCGTGGCTCCGGCAAAGGCCGGACCGCTATCGATGGAAAGGGTGAGCGTAAAGGTTTCATCGAGTTCATAGACGGTATCTTCAAAAGTTCCTATGAGAAAGTTGACTGAATTATTGCCGGTATTGATAATACCGGTACCGGTAGTAACGCTGCCGGGGAAATCAGCATCGACGGTGGTGCCATTGGTTATTGTCCACCTTACAGTGACAGGCGCAGAGACATTTACATCCGATTGAGCCGTAAAAATAATATTGAAACCCTCACCTGCCTGCTGACTGGGGGTGGTAAAATTGACAAAGTTCCTTTCGAAGACCGCTGTGACGTTTTCATTCCCAGTGAATGTAAGGGTTTCGGGGCTATTGGAACCGGCTAATCCGCCACCCCAACCGTTAAAATACGACCCGGCATCCGGGGTGGCCGTCAAAATAGCCGTTAGAGTGTTAGTATACCCAGTAAAATTTTGAGGTGATGTGGCATTGGTTACCGACCCTTCAACACCACCGGGACTGGTACCACGCGCGACATCGACTGTCCGGTGCCACCGGAAGAACCGGGCAAAATAGTTACGTTGACATCAACAGCGTGCGCAGTGCTGCTGAATCCGAACAAGCACGTCAACATCAAGGCAAACATGATCGTAAGCCGAAGTGCCTGCTTTCTTTTCCCTTTGACTGCGGAGTATTTGGGGTGCTTGTTCGTATTTTGCATGGTTTATCTCCTGATTTAATCCGCCCTTTTCGCTTTCAATCCCGGCGGCTTAATTTTCGCCCGATCTAATATGGACTTAATGCAATGCGCTATGCGCCTTGCACTCTGCCGGCGGCCATAGCCGCCCGCCTACATCCGTTTGGCAAATCCGGTTTCAATTATCATTCTTTCGCTTTGAGCCGGCACGAGCCTCTGCCCGTATACCGTAAACGCCCGCACCTGTGTGGGTGAGGTCATGTCCAGGCTGCTCCAGGGGGCGATACCCGTGTAAACAACCATGGAGAAGGTATTGGCAAATTCAGCTTCGCCGCCGCTGCGGTCCGTCCAGTTGCCGATGGTGTCAAAAGGGGTGGAAGGCGTCGCGTCATGCAGGAAAGTTTCGTTCTGCATCCAGGTCTCGGTGTGGGTGCCGGCATTCTGAATGGCCTGGGAAGCCTGCATGGCGGCGGCCTCGGCCCTGAAAAAGTTCTGCTTGTAATTACGTTCGTTGCCGGCCACCTGGATCTCAATGGTGGAGGTGTTGGTGGCTGAGGTGCCGACTACGGTGAGCAGCATCAGGATAATGAGGGCCACCACAACGACAGACCCGTCTTCGCCGGCCAACATAGAATCCTGTTTTTCCTGAGTGTGCGATATGAGTTTCGATAGCATCGTATTCATCTTCCTATAATTGGGGCTTCACGCCGGTCAGGGAGGCTGATTTATTAATCCCTGCTTCGGTCCAAGCCACGTTGATGGTGATCAGTAAAGAGTTGGCCACGGGGCCAATGGCGACATCGTAGGTAATGGTGAAACCAACCGGCGACGCCAGCGGATCTGCTTTGCCGGTGCCCAGCGATAATTCCGGGGCAGCGGTGAAGGGCAGCGAAGTTAAATACTCCATGCGGTCCTCCGCCCACATGACCCCCGCGGAAATGGCCTTGGCCCCGCCGGTGGTCTTGATCGCGGCGATCTGCATGGATGCAATCGCCAGGAGACCCACGGCCAGGATGCTGATGGCAATCAGCACTTCCATAAGGGTAAATCCAGCCTCGCTGTTTCGGCTCGAGCGCTCTCTTTGTTGGTTGGCTGTCTGCAGTGTTCTCATTGTGGGCACTCCGCTAATGATTATATATTGCGACACCGGACCCGACTGGTGATGCTGCGGGTGCTGGTTACCGATGCCCGGCTGGATTGTGCGGTCAGGGTTATCTGCACCACCCTTATATTGGCCGGGTTTGTGGTCACGTTGTTGTCCTCGTCCAGGTACGTGAATGACACGGAGCTGATATTCTTGGCGACCGTCTCCCATCGACTGTCATTAACGTTGAGTATCTCAAGCTCATTGTTGTTGGGCTCCCGACGGTAGGCAATGAGCTCATTGGAATTGATGTCGATCTGTTTGTCTTCGTCATTGTCCATCGTGAAGGCGATGTCATCACCATCCGTGGTAGCCCCATAGGTGTCGAAGGGTACCGGCAGGTTGCTGACAAATCCGAACCCCTTGGAATGGCGGGGGTCATAGCCGGCCATGCGAATGGAACGCTCAAGATAGTACATGGCCGCCCGCAGGTTCTGCTGCATATTGGCGATTTCCTGCTGGGCAACCCATGAGCGGGTCTGCGATTGGAATGTCGAGTAGATGGCGGACATGACGAGCATCATGATCAACATGGCAATCATCAGTTCCACGAGTGTAAAACCACGCTCATTCATTTCTTTTGATTTTGTATTGTAGGCAATCATTCCCAGTCCTCTCCATCATATCGTTGCAATTCAACGACGCCGGCAGTGGTGGCCCCGGCACGGTAATAGACTCTTCTAGGATCGGTGTCGGCAAACTCCATCGAGACGATATTGGTGTGGATCGCATCCCCGGCGACCATACCGCGGGAATTGAACGTCAATGTCCATGTAGCCGGCCGCGCAATTGTGTCGTTTGAAAAGCGTGGATACATGGATCCTTCCACCGGCCCGCGGAAAGCCAGCTGGCTGCCGAAATCATTGAGTTGGACCGTCTTGTTGACGATGCTGATTGTATACTGGCTGGGAGTGGCCGTATCAGGGTCGCCTGAAAAGGTAACCACGCAGCTGGTTCCCTTGCGAATGGCCGTCAGCTTCGCCAGCTGAATATCGCTGAACAGATCGGTAGCGGCGGATTTGGCCCGCCAATTGGGCAGCATATTGAGAAACTGCGGTATCCCGATGGCAGCGGTAATGCCAATGATGGCAATCACGATCAGAATCTCGATCATGGTGAAACCGGCATTATTTTTTTTCATGGCCAATTCTCCTGGTTCTTAGATTAGGTACTATAAATACAAGTTTCGTGCCATTTTAGGGCAATAAGGCCGAGGCTTTCAATTCAAGCCTGGGAGAATTTCAGGTTATCTCATAACATATTGTTATTCAATATATTTTTTGGAATCATGTCTAAAGCGCGCATTTTGCCGAGAGCGCCTGACCAGATAGGCCCGCGGGATTGCGTCCGCCGAACTATAAAATTTTTTAATAGTTTTAAAATATTTTTAGGGTTGGATGCGTATTATTTGAAGTGCCGTGATGGTGAAAATGATCCTGAAATACCGATCCGGTGCCGGTCGACAGGAAGGCCAGGATAAGAATATTTACGACCGCGAAAGAGCCCTCAAAACTTCCAGCCCGACCCAAAATCATACCAGGTCTTGATTTGCCCGGTAGTCGAAACCGTACACAGTGCTACGGTATCACCCTTTTGATTGCGCAAGTACACCGTGCCGGATGAAGCGGTTCCATCACCATTGAATTTGACCTGTTCGCCAGCATAGGTCGTCCCATCGGCAGGGGGCGCCACATGGTTGGCATCGATAGGGGTCGGGTTGTTGGACCCGAAGGCGACGCCGGGTTGCCTGTTCAACAGGTAGGTCCGGTTGATGTTCGCATTGCCGTCGATTAGGTGATACCGGCCGCCCGCCGGATCGAAGCGACCCCACCAGGATTCATCCCCCCCAATGGCCTGGGTCCGGGCGAACCGGAGCGCGGCGGTCATCTCCCGGCAGCTGGCTTTCAGGCGCACCCGGGCCAGATAGTCCATGTACCGCGGCACCGCCACAGCGGCCAGAATCCCCAGGATGGCGATCACCACCATGAGTTCGATAAGTGTGAATCCTCGCTGGTTGCGCATGTGTACATACTTTTTGGTTAAGACTGTTTCAGGAAAACCAGAAAACCTGATCATCGCGCAGAGACGCAGAGGCGCAGAGAAAACCATCAATTGGTTCCCGCTGCGCGGGATAAAAACAAAAGGGCATTTGATGCCCTGAGGTTAAAAGGTTTTCGCGCGTAAGCGCGCCCAAAATGTGTTTTTTGGTCTTCTCTGCGCCTCTGCGTCTCTGCGCGATGCACTGGTTTTGGTTTTCAGCTTGTTTACAAATCATTAACCGCCCTCATAATTCCGTTTTTCATGAGCGCCTCTCCAAAGTTGAGCAAATAGCCAAGTCTTAAATCTGTAAGTCGCAAATACGTCTGGATCTGCTTACGGTGGGTAGCTGTGAGTTTTTTTACAGATTTCAGCTCGATAAGAACGCGATCATTTATGATGGCATCCGCCCTGAAACCCTCATCGAACCTGATGCCATGATACTCAATCGATACAGGAACCTGACGCTCCACCTGCAACCCGCGCCGTTTCAATTCATGGGCTAGTACTACTTCGTAAACAGTTTCCATCAAGCCTGGACCGAGTTCTCTATGAATCGCTATTGCAGCACCAACGATTTCGGTTCCAATGTCATTCTCATTCATAATTTAAATCCCATCCTCGCGCAGAGGCGCAGTGACGCGGAGAAGACCACGCATAGTTCCGGCTGCGCCGGTTACTCTCTAAAGGCCCTTTGTTGTTTGGTTTTCGCGCATAGCGCCCAAATTCTGATTTTGATCTTATCTGCGCCACAGCGTCTCTGCGCGATGCAAAGGGTTTGCTGTTCGGGGCTCCAGTAAGATGCGTTCGAATTCCCGGCATTCTGCTATCCATTCAAAACGCAAGGGAAGAGAGGTTTATCGAGCTTGGTCGTATTTCCCTAAAAGCACACCGTAATGCGCCCAGCAACATCAATGCCAAATATAACTTATTGTTATTTCTATATTTTTACAGTAGATGCAATGAGGTTGCACTGGATTCAGGGCACAAATGCACATTGAATTGTGCAGTTGACTGCTGCCAGGAATTGTGAGTGGCCGCGTTCAGGAGGGCGAAAGTTCTACGAAAAGATAAAAAAAGGGATTGGCTTATGGGCGACAATCCCTTTGAGATCCTGTTTCGTCTGTCTACTTAAAATACTCAACAGCGTTGATAAACACCTGGGTGCCGGGTGTGGTTCCGCTGGCGGCAAGGCCGGCTGCTTTGTTACGGGTCCAATTCGGGTGGTTGGTCGGGTGGTTGTAGGCTTCCGGGTGCGGCATCAGGCCGAATATGCGGCCGGTGGAATCGCAGATTCCCGCTATATCGAGCAGGGAGCCATTGGGGTTGAGGGGGTAAGCGCCCTCGGCCGGCTGACCGTCCGGGGCCGCATAGCGGACCACCACCTGCTGGTCGGCTACCAGCTGGTCTACGACGTCTGATTCCGCATAAAACTTGCCCTCGCCGTGACGTACCGGCAATTCAACCTGATCGAGCCCCCGGGTAAAGACACAGGGGGAGTCCGGATTGACCGCCAGGTTTACCCACTGGTCGCGGAACTGGCCGCAGTCGTTGCCGATGAGGGCTACTTTGCGGGAGCTGTAGTCGCCGGCGATTCCCGGCAGCAGGCCCAAGTTGACCAGGCATTGGAAACCGTTGCAGATGCCCAGAACCAGATTGCCGGCGGCAATATACTCCAGCAGCTGGTCCCCCAGATGGGTTTTCATGCGCACGGCCTGGACAACCCCGGCGCCGTGGTCGTCGCCCCAGGAAAAGCCACCACCGAATACCATGATTTTAAAACCATCCAGACGCACGGAACCGTCAATCAGGGCATTAATGTGTACGCGTTGGGCCGTCGCCCCGGCCAGTTCGAGGGCATACGCGGTCTCATTGTCGCAGTTCTGGCCGTAGCCGGCCAGTACAAGTGCTTGCACGTTGCTCATATCAGATCTCCAAAAGTCTTTTTCCAGGCCGTTTTCAATCCGGCAACCGGTGAATTGATCAGTTCTGCTGCCCTGCTCTTAATGACCAGATCCGCCTGTTCCCGGATGGTCCCCACGCAGGCAAAGTCGGTATCGGCCAGCAGGCTCTCCAGCGCCTCCTTTTGCTCAGGAGCGACCGTAACAATGAAACGTCCGGCGGACTCTGAAAACAGGAGGGTATGGCTGCGCAGGCCGCTGTCGGCCGGCACGGCTTCCAAATCTATTTCCATGCCGAGTTCGCCGCCCATGGCCACCAGGGCCAGGTGGACAGCCAATCCGCCGCGGTATATTCCGTGGGCGCTGTTCACCACCCCGCGGGCGATGGCCGTGGCCAGAGCACGATAGAGCGGCAGATGCTCGGCAGGCACCACTTGCGGCACGTTGAGCCCGGTGTAGCCGAAATGATCATACAGTTCGCTGCCGCCCAGTTCATCTTTGGTCCGTCCCAGAACGTACACGAGATCGCCAGGAGTTTTGGCATCCAGGGTCACACAGTTCTTCACATCCGGCACGATGCTGGTGGCGGAAAATTGGAGGGTCTCCGGCGCCGACACTTTGTGGGTTTCACCGTAGGCACCGGCCAGATGACCATCCACATACATGCTGTCTTTTCCAGAGAGAAGCGGGATTTCATAGTCCAGGCAGATATCTTTCAAGGCCTGGCAGGAGCGGACCAGTTGGGCCGCTTTGAACTTGCCGTCCGGATTGCTGACCGGGTCGTACTGAATGTTGGGCCAGCAGAAATTGTCGACCCCGCCGATCTGATCCGGATCGGCGCCCACCGCAATCAGGCGCCGCACGGCTTCATCGATGGTGCAGGCAGTCATGTGATAGGCATCGATGGCCGAGTAGAAAGGCAGCAGTGACTGGGAAAACGCCAGGCCGGTCTCGGATGTCAGTACCGGGCGAATGACGGCAGCGTCGCTGCTGATATCGCGCGCTTTGCCGACCAGCGGCTTGATGACACTGGTGCCCTGGACCTCGTGATCATACTGGCGGCAGACCCACTCTTTGGAACAGATGTTGGGCCCGGCCAGAATATCCAGCAGCAGGCGGTTGTAGTCACCCGGGTCTTTGAGAACCGGCTCCCGCAGTCCGCGCAGTTCCGGGGGCGTCCACTCGGCATCGAACTCCCACTGGGGAAAGCCCTTGGTTAACAGGTCCACATCCACGCTGGCGCAGATCCGGCCTTCCCAGGATATTTGCAGCTTGCCGGAGTCGGTATAGCGGCCGATCACCGTGCTTTCGACGGCATGCCGCCGGGACAGCTGCATGAATTCGTCCAGATCTTCGGGTCTTACCGACACGGTCATACGCTCCTGGGATTCACTGATCCAGATCTCCCACTGGTCCAGGCCTTCATACTTCAGGGGCACATTTTCGAGGTCGACTTCGCATCCGTTGGAAAACCGGGCCGACTCCCCAACCGAAGAGGACAGCCCGCCGCCGCCGTTATCGGTAATAAACTGGATCAATCCGCGATCGCGGACCTCGAGGAGGAAATCGTGCATTTTCTTCTGGGTATAAGGGTCGCCGATCTGGACGTGCCCGGCCGGGGTATTCTCTGAATAGACTTCCGATGCAGCGGTGACCCCATGAATCCCGTCGGCACCCACCCGGCCGCCGCACATGATCATCAGTTCTCCGGGCGAGGTGGTTTTCTGCTCAGCCGGCGTAGCGGCCACGGTAGCCGGCATGAGGCCCAGCGCCGTTACGTAGACCAGGCATTTACCCATATACTGCGGGTGAAAGAGCACCTGGCCGAAAGGCGTGGGGATGCCGCTTTTGTTGCCGCCATCGCGGACCCCTTCGATCACACCGTCCAACAGCCGGCGAGGGTGCAGTTTGGGAATCAGGGTCCCTGCGTAATCCCGGGGTCCCATGCAGTAGCCGTAACTGCCCATGAGCAGCTTGGACCCCTTGCCGGTTCCCATGGGATCCCGGTACACGCCTACAATCCCGGTAATGGCACCGCCGTAAGCTTCCATATTGGATGGTGAATTATGCGTCTCGCCGGTCACCACGTAGTAGTGATCATCGTCGAAACGGGCGGCCCCGGCATTGTCCCACAATACCGAGATGACCCAGGGCTTTTTTTCCTTGAGGGCCAGAGTCGGCTGCTGGATGCAGGTCTTGAAAGGGTTGTCAATGGTCTCGGATTGACCCGTGGCCATGTCCTTATAACGGAAGAGACCCTGAAAGGTGTTGTGATTGCAGTGGTCACTGCGGGCCTGGGAAATGTATTCGAGTTCAATGTCGGTAGGCTCACCCAGCTCCACCGCCGCACGGTCGGATTGCACCTGAGGATCCAGAAAATATTCACGGATAACGGGAATATCCGCAGGGTTGAGCGCCAGGTTGCGCTCATCGCTCAACGCCTGCAGGGTCGCGTTGCTGTCGATGGGAATGGTGGTCACCGTCGGCACGTGATCCAGGATGACCTTGGGGATAATCAGCCCGGTGCCTATTTTAGGATCCCAGGTGTCCCGGCTGTAGATTTTCCACTGCTGGATGATGTCGTTGGCCAGCAGTTCTCCGGCGATCGTATCCACCTGCAGCGCGTCGATGCCCTTGCCTTCCAGGCAGTAAAGTTTTGATGTATAGACGGCTTCGTCCGCACCCACCTTCAGATCGAGGATATCTTCAATCGCTTCCACGGCGGTGCTGCCCGGGTTGTCCCGGACACCGGGTCGAAAGCCGACCCAGATGGCCCAGTCAAAAGGCAGGTTCAGGGGCTCGTAAGACGACACCTGGGTCACCGGGTTGGTGAAGACTTCACTGCGAATTGTCTCGAGCTGTGCATCCGTCAAATCGGCATCGATGGTCAGGATGTGTACGGTCCGGATCCGATCTACCGGGATGTCAAAATAATCCGCGGCCTTGTGTCGGATCCCCTCGCCTTCCGCGTCAAACAGCTCGGGTTTCAGAGTAATTTCAAGTCTGTGTGGCATAGGGACACCTAATAAGTAATGGGTGAAGATTCATCCAAGGATGGAACCTGAACGGTTTGGAAACTACATAGCAGGGCGGGGGGAATTTGTCCAATGGGAATTCGAGGTCCAATCCCCAAAAATCCCTTACTCGCGCGGAGAAGCCAAGACGCAGGGAAAACCAAAAAATCTAAAAACCTTTTCATCGCGCAGAGGCGCAGAGACGCAGAGAAAATCAGAAAATGGGCCGGCTACGCCGGTAAAACCTAATGCATGGTTTTCGCGCGACAGCGCGCCCACATTCTGGTTTTGAATTTCTCTGCGTCTCTGCGCCTCTGCGCGATGCCCTGGTTTTGGTTTTCTGGGTGTCTTGGAACGCTGAAAGGAGTTTAGCTTGAAAAAATCCTGGCTATATCGTTGTAAAAGACGAATACCATCAGCAGCAGCAGGATGAACATGCCGGCTTGCTGGGCGATTTCCCGCACCCGCAGGCTGACCGGCTTGCCGCGCAGGGCCTCGATGGAAAAAAACATCAGGTGCCCGCCGTCCAGGATAGGAATCGGCAGAAAATTGAGGATGGCCAGGTTGATGCTGATGAAGGCAATAAACTGAATCAGTTTGCCGATGCCCTCCTTGGCCTGCTGGCCGGCCATCTGGGCAATCATGATCGGGCCGCCCAGGTTGTCGCGGGAAATGGACCCGTCGATCATCTTGACGATACCGCGCAGCGTGATTTCGGTGACAAACCAGGTTTGTTTGAAACTCTCTATCACAGCCGCCCCGGGCGGCAGTCTTTTCTTGAGCCGCATATCTTCGGGGATGCTGATACCGCCGGTTGATATACCAATCAGGTAGCGCTCGACCTTGTTGCCTATGCGGTCTTTGGTAACGGTCAATTCAGGCACAATTTCAAACTGCAGTACTTCGCTGCCGCGTTGCACTTTCACCTGCATCGGATCCCCGCCGGATGCAGTGATCGCTTTGCGCATCTCATCCCAATTGGTCACTGTTGCGGCGTTGATGCCGATAATCCGATCGCCTTTTTTCAGGCCGGCTCGAGCCGCGGGAAATCCCTTGGTCACTTCCCCGATAATGGCTTCTATCGCGGGAAGCCCGGAGATGCCGGCATCGAAATATTCGATTTCATCCCCAAGAATATCGCGCCCGGTGCGCAGGACCGGTACTGTTTCCAGGTCTAGAAGTTCACCGTTTCGGTCCACGGTAAACAACAGCGGCGCACCCTGGCTGTCGGTAATCGCTTTTTTGACATCGTACCATGATTCGGTATCACGGCCGTTAATCGCCACGATGCGGTCGTCGAGCTCGAACCCGGCGCTTGCGGCCGGGCTCTCTTTTTCAATACTCTTGACCACTGACCGGATGTCCTCGATGCCGAGAATTGAGAAAAAGAGCAGAAAGATGAAAACGGCCAGAAGCATGTTGGAAACCGGGCCGGCCGCCACGATCAGCATGCGCTTGTAAACATTTTTATGGGTAAAGGATACGGGCAGGTCCTCGGGCGGCAGTTCCATGTCTGGGTCTTCCCCTACCATTTTGACGTACCCGCCGAGCGGGATGGCGGAAACACGGTAATCCGTCCGGCCCACTGTCTTGCCGAATATACGTGGTCCGAATCCGAGGGAGAACTTCTCAACACCGACGCCGAACAGTCGGGCAACGAGGAAATGGCCGGCTTCGTGCACGAAAATCAACACGCCCAGAACGACGATAAGGGAAATTAAACTGATGCCCATTATTTCTATTCCGTAAGAGCTAACTTACCAATTAGTATTAAAAAAATCCGAAATCCGAATGTCCAAATTCGAAACTTAAAATTGAATCGCCATAACAAATGAAATGAAACCTGTCGTTGCAACAGGTCTGTGCTTGTTTTGGTTATTCTGTCATTTGAATTTTAAATTTGTTTCGAATTTCTTGTTTCGTATTTCGAATTTAGCTGTCCCGCACTTCCTGGCTGGCGATGAGCTGGTTTACTCGTCTGAGTTGTAGGCCGCAACGCCATTTCTGTTTATCGAAATCATAAGCATGCAGGCCTTTTTTTGCAAGCATGCATGCTGAGAAAGAGGTCTAGTTCAGCCAGCCGGCAATGGATTCCCGGGCCCATTGGTCTGCGGCCATTATCTCGTCCAGTTCCGGGCGGCCGATTACCGTATGGTGCTGCATGGCTTTGGATATGAGCGCCGGTATGTCAGTGAACTGGATCTGCCGGTCCAGAAACAGTGCGACAGCGGCTTCATTTGCTGCGTTGAGAACAGCCGGACAGGTGCCGCCCCGGCTGACAGCGTCGAAAGCCAGGGCCAAACAGGGAAAACGCTCCAGATCGGGTTTCTCAAAATCAAACCGCGCCAGGTCGGTAAAATCCGGCCATGGCTGCCCGAGCGCCAGGCGCTCGGGATAGCTCAGCGCATAGGCAATGGCCCCCTTCATGTCCGGAACCCCCAGCTGGGCAATGACACTGCCGTCCCTGTAGGCGACCATGGAATGAATGATACTCTGGGGATGGACCACAACTTCGATCTGCTCCAGAGAAACGTCGAACAGGTGTTTGGCCTCGATGACTTCCAGCCCCTTGTTCATCAGGGTGGCCGAATCGATTGTAATTTTGGGGCCCATGGACCAGTTCGGGTGGTCCAGGGCATCGTCGCGGGTGATTTGTCCGAATGTGTCTGCCGGCCGCGTACGAAAGGGGCCGCCCGAAGCGGTAAGCAGTATGCGAGCCAGATCCTGTCGCCGGTTGCCCTCCAGACATTGAAAAATGGCACTGTGCTCACTGTCGATGGGCAGGATATCCACTTGGTGTTCGCGGGCCAGCGACATGACGTAATCGCCGGCCATCACAAGGGTCTCCTTGTTGGCCAGGCAGATGGTCTTTCCGGCTTTTATAGCGGCGATGGTCGGTTCCAGTCCAGCAGCCCCGACCATGGCCGCAACGACCGTGTCGGCAGCAGCCCATTCAGCAGTCTGCCGGTAGCCTTCCCGGCCATGGACAACCTTGGTACGGCATCCATCCGGCAACAGGGCCTGCAACTGTTCGGCCCCGGTTTCATCGAAAACGGCGGCAATTTCGGGGTTGAACTCCGTAATCTGCGCCGCCAGGGCATCCAGGTTGGATTTCGCACTGAGGGCCGCGACCTTGAACCGCTCGGGAAAGCGCCGGGCAACCTCCAGGGCATTGGTTCCGATTGAGCCGGTGGAGCCTAAGATGCTAAGCGTTTTCATCACTAACTCTTTATCCCGATCTTAATCTTAGGCTTACTCTAACTCCCAATCTCAATCTGAAAATGGAACCGGTACGAAACGGGGATTAAGAGTAAGATTTAGATTAAGAAAACAAAAATATTTTACAATAATACGCCACCGGTGAGGCAAACAAAAGGGCGTCAATCCTGTCGAGCAGGCCGCCGTGTCCCGGCAGAATGCTGCCCGAATCCTTTATGTTGCCGCTGCGTTTGATAATCGACTCAAACAGGTCGCCCACCGGACCGGCGATGGCGATGCACAAAACCGACAGCAGAAACAGGCCCCAGGGCAGACCGGGCAGGAAATAGAGCCGGAACACGATGCCTATCCCAAAGCAGGCAAGCAGACCGCCGAGCGAGCCCTCAATGGTCTTGCCGGGGCTCACGGAAGGGCATAATTTGTGTTTACCGAAAAAGGTGCCGGCGTAGAAAGCACCGATATCGTTAGCAAAAACCAGACATATAAGCAGAAAAACCCAGAGCATGCCGTCGTTGCCGTTGCGCAGCAGCAGAATATGTCCCAGGAGCAGCGGAACATACAAAACCCCGGTGACCTGCTTCACGACAGCGGAAAAAATATCTTTATCTCCGCCATACGTCACTATGGCTGTAATCCCCGCCAGCAGCAGATTTGCAACCAGACACAGTAACATCAAATCGAATCGAGCCAGATAGGCAGCCCACAAAATCAGCGCCGCCGCGGCCATGGCCAGGATGCTCAAAAAGGAGAGGACCGGCCGCGGTGGTAGTGCGCAGACAATGCGCAGGTACTCCCAGAGGGCCAGCAGGCCCGCCGTAAGTACCAGGCCGAAAAAGGCAATCCCACCTTGGACGATCAGGTAAATCAGAAAGGGCAGCGCCACAAGCCCGGTGATGATCCGTTTAAGATGCATGTTTCCTTTTAACCCAAAAAAGCTAATAAAATCAACAACCAATTATACCATCTGGAGCTGTTTTAAAAGCACTAAAGAAAAAATCCGGCATCGCGCAGAGACGCAGAGGCGCAGAGAAAACCACAAGGTTTTGTCCCGCTACGCGGCATTAAGACCCCGAAGACCTTGATGTGGCTTTTCGCACGATAGTGCGACTAAATTCTGGTTTTGATTTCCCGACTTCGCTGGACTGTTCATTGACTCTAAGTTTAAGGAGGACGTCTCTGCGCCTCTGCTTCTCTGCGCGATGCATGTTTTTGACTTTGGGTTATGATGGCTAAACCCCTTTTAAGGGCAGCCCGAAGCCTGGTCCTCTGGCAAGGATTCATTGTGGATGGACCCTTATTAGCGCTCACTAACCTTACCATAGCACCGGTCCCGGTTTTATTACGTCAAGGAATTTAAAAGAACGAAAAAGCGGCTCCGGTCGCAAGATGCCGCCTGTGGACGGACACTATACCTTGCCGTAGCGCCTGTCCCGTCTTTGGTAGGCTTGCAGGATTTGTTCAAACTCATCCCGTGAAAAATCCGGCCAGAGGGTATCCGTGAAAAACAGCTCTGTATACGCCAGCTGCCAGAGCAGAAAATTACTAATCCGCAGTTCACCGCTGGTCCGAATCATCAGATCAGGATCAGGAATATGCCGCGTAGTGAGCGCATCGGCAATCATCTGTTCCGAAATGGCCGCCGGGTCAATTTTCCCGCCGCCCGCATCGGCAGCCAGCTTGCGGACCATATTCACGATTTCCGTCCGTCCGCCGTAACTCAGGGCCAGCGTAAGGGTCAGACCGGTATTTTCGGCGGTAGCGGCAATCGTCTCCTGAAGAATACCGCGAACACCATCCGGCAACCTGGCTGTGTCGCCGATTGTATTGAGCCGGATGTTCTGGTCCAGCATTTCCTGCTTTTCCGATTTGAGGAACCTTCTCAGGAGGGCCATGAGAGCGGTGACTTCGGCTTTGGGCCGCTGCCAATTCTCGGTGGAGAAAGCGTAGAGGGTCAGATAGCGAATGCCGATTTCACGGCTGGCTTTCACGATGGTACGCACCGTTTCGGTGCCCGTTTCGTGCCCCTTTACGCGGTTTAACAGTCTTTGCCTGGCCCAGCGTCCGTTACCGTCCATGATAATGGCCACATGGACCGGCAGCGGTTTGGCGTCCTTGTCGGACGGCATTTGCTCACCGGGCTTAGAACTCAAGGATTTCCTTCTCTTTTTCTTTGAAAATCGAGTCAATCCGTTTGACGAACTCGTCCGTAATTTCCTGGACCTTATCCTGCCCTTTGAACAGATCGTCTTCTGAGATGTCCCCCTCTTTTTTGGCCATCTTCAGAAATTCGTTGGAATCACGACGGATGTTGCGGATTGCAACTTTGTAGTCTTCGCACATTTTACCGATCACCTTGACCAGTTCTTTACGGCGCTCTTCGGTAAGCGGCGGTATGGCCAGACGGATCAGTTTGCCATCGCTGGACGGGGTGAGACCCAGGTCGGATGCCAGGAGTGCTTTTTCGATATCCTTGATAACGGTTGCATCCCAGGGCTGGATCACGATCAGGCGACTCTCCGGAACACTGAGCGAGGCCATCTGGTTCAAGGGGGTTGGCGTGCCGTAATAATCCACCCTGATACCGTCCAGAATATTCAATGAAGCACGACCGGTACGAACTCGCTTCAGCTCATTTTCCAGGGCATCAATGGATTTTCCCATCCTTTCTCTGGTTTCACTGTATGTCGAATCTAGCATGGTCATCACCTGTTCGTAGTTTAACGGTGCGTGTTCACAAGTGGTAGATTTTGGTTCAGAGCAAGGCTTGAGCACTTTTGAGACCGCAGGCATAGCAGACGCTATGTTGAGGATCTCACAAGAGCGAAAACGCCGCTCTGGGCCAAAAGATGCCGCTTGAGAACGGGCACCTAATTACTGATCTTGGTTCCTATCGCCTCCCCGCAAACCACCTGGCGAATGTTCCCCCGATTCTTGAGGTTGAACACAACGAGCGGCAGATTGTTGTCCATGGCCAGGGAGATCGCCGTCATATCCATGACTTTCAGCTGTTTTTCAAGAACGGTCATGTAAGTGGTTTGTTCGATAAATTCAGCCGCCGTGTCTGAATTCGGATCAGCCGTATAAAGCCCGTCGACTTTAGTGGCCTTGAGAAGAACTTCGGCATGTATCTCCTGGCCCCGGAGTACAGCCGCTGTATCGGTTGTAAAATAAGGGCTGCCGGTCCCGCAACCGAAGATAACCACCCGCCCCTTCTCAAGATGCCGGACGGCGCGGCGCAGGATATACGGCTCGGCCACTTCATGCATCGAAATGGCCGACTGGACCCGCGTCTGCATGCCCTTTTTCTCCAGGGCATCCTGGAGAGCCAGGCTGTTGATCATGGTAGCCAGCATCCCCATGTGGTCGGCCGAAGCCCGATCCATGTCGTACGAACTGGCAGCAATACCCCGAAAAATATTGCCCCCGCCGACCACGATAGCGATTTCCACCCCGAGGTCGAAAACGGACTGAATTTCTTCGGCCACGTACTTGATCACATCGGGACTGATACCAAAGCCCTGATCTCCCATCAGGGCTTCACCACTCAACTTCAACAGGATGCGCTTATACCGTGATCGTATCAAGGGTCGTCTATTCTCCTATTTGGAAACGTGCAAACCTTTTGATAGTGATATTTTCGCCGATCTTGGCAATCAGTTCATTGATCAGGTCGGCGATCGTCAAGTCCGGATTGCGGACATAAGCCTGGTTCATGAGGCAATTTTCCTTGAAGAACTTGTTCATCTTGCCGTCAACGATCTTTTCAATCATCTTCTCCGGTTTGCCCAGTTCCAGGGCCTGGCCCCGGTAGACTTCCCTCTCGCGGGTAACGACGTCTTCCGGAACATCTTCTTCCTTGATGCCCACGGGATTGGTGGCAGCTACATGCATGGCCACGTTTCTGGCAAATTCCTTGAAGTCATCATTTTTGGCCACAAAGTCGGTCTCGCAGTTTACTTCAACCAGAACGCCCAGCTTGCCGCCCATATGGATATAGGACTCCACCACACCCTTGGACATAGCCCGCCCGGCGCGTTTGGCCGCGGTTGCCAGACCTTTTTTGCGCAGAAAATCGGAAGCCTTCTCAATATCACCGTCGCACTCTTTCAGTGCGTTTTTACAATCCATCATTCCGGCGCCGGATTTTTCCCTGAGCTGTTTTACCAGCGCTGCAGTAATTTCAGCCATTATTCTTCTCCTGTCTCGTCAGCCTTTTCGGCGTCATCTGTTTTTTCTGCTTCCTCGGCAGTCTCGGCAGTTCCCTTTTTAATGATTTCCACAACGGGCCCGTCGGTGCCGTCCGAAATCACTTTGCGTTCGCCCGGTTTGAGTTCCGAGGTAGCCGCAGTGACTTCCGATTCAGGCTCTTCCACCGCCTTGTCCGCTTCGGCACGTTTCTTTTCTTCGAAGCGCTCACGCCCCTCCATACAGGCATCCGCCATCTTGGAAGCGATGAGGCGGATGGCGCGAATGGCGTCGTCGTTGCCGGGGATGACATAATCGATATCATCCGGGTCACAGTTTGTGTCGACCACGGCGACAATGGGTATTCCCAGCCGGCGCCCCTCGCGGACGGCGATGGATTCGTTTTTGGGATCCACGATAAAAATCGCCCCGGGCAGCTTGGTCATATCCTTGATGCCGCCCAGCGTGCTGTCCAGTTTTACCCGCTCTTTGCCCAGTTTCAATCTTTCTTTCTTGGGAAAGAGTTCGATCGTGCCGTCATTTTCAATATTGTTCAGGTAGAGCAGCCGGTCGACACTCTTTTTGACGGTTTGAAAATTGGTCAGCATACCGCCCAGCCACCGGTTGTGCACATAGAACATCTCAGCACGATTGGCTTCCTCGTAAATGGATTCACGGGCCTGCTTTTTGGTGCCCACGAAAATGATGGATTTCCCCGCGGCCACCGTATCAGAGATAAATGTGTAGGCGGTGCGGAACATCTTGACGGTTTTGGAAAGGTCTATAATGTAGATACCGTTCCGGGCGCCGAAGATGTAAGGTTTCATTTTGGGATTCCAGCGCTTGGTCTGGTGACCGAAGTGCACGCCGGCTTCCAGCAACTGCTTCATGGTAATGTAGGCCATCTTACTTTCCTCCTGGATTTGGTTTGACCTTCGCCTCCTTCTTCCCCGGGTCCAATCCCGCCCAGTGCGGGACACCGGGAGCCGGGTCCGGAGACGTGTGGGTTATAAAAACGATTTTTATTAACAGGATATATTTGAATCTGCAAGTAAATTTTTGGCAATCTCATAATTTTTCGCGCGCCCGGATTGCAGCGTTCACCCTGCCTTTGCTATCCGCTTGAAGTGAAAATCGAAATCGCAATCGGGATCGGGATCGAAATCGGTCAATTGAGCGCTATGAATCATCGATAGCTATTTCAATTTCGATATATATGGGTGATGCAAAGAAGGTTCTATGATTCAGCCACCCGCAGACAGACAATGCGATCATACCCACTGTAATCCTTGCCAAAATCAACACGGTCGTATGCCGTCAAAGTGTCAACGAAACGCTCTATGGCGGCATGCTGGTCGTGGCCCGTCTCCAGCAGCAGCCAGCCGCCCGGCTGCAGGTAAAAGGGGGCCTGTGCAATGATGCTGCGAATGCAATCCAGCCCGTCGGGACCGCCATCCAGGGCCGTCACCGGCTCGAATTGATGAATCTCAGGCTGCAGGGTGGGTATTACGTCAGAGCTAATATAGGGCGGGTTGGACACTAACAGGTCCATGTGAATCCGTGATGGGGACAGAGGTGAAAACCAGTCGCCGCTAAAAAAATGAACTCCCTTAGCCAGACCATTGGCGGCCGTATTACGCCGGGCCACAACCAGGGTCTGATAGGAACGATCGGAGGCATAAAAGCAGTGCCCGGGACGCTCCTTGGCCAGGGCGCTCACCACCGCCCCGGAACCGGTCCCGAGCTCCAGGATGTGCAGGGGCCTGCGGGGTGCAGCGGCATCGATTACCTCGAGGGCCTGCTCGACCAGGCATTCGGTTTCCGGTCGCGGTATCAGGGTGCCGGGCGCCACTGCAAAATCTAGCCCCCAGAACTCCTTGGTCCCGACGATGTAAGCCACCGGTTCGCGGGCGGTCCTTCTTTTGATCAATGCTTTATAATGCTGTAATTCGGCGGGATTCAGCGGCTGGTCGTACTTGAGGTAGAGGTCGATGCGTTTTACGGCCAAGGTGTGGGCCAGCAGAATTTCAGCCGTGGCACGCGGGCTGTCGATCGCGTGCCGGCCAAAATAATCGGTGGTCCATTTCAAAAGGTCCAGGATCGTCCAGCTGGTCCTGTCCCCATCAGACGGTATTTTCATTTTGCATGGCCTGGGCCTGGTAATAGGTGGCCAGCGAACTGATAACTTCGTCCAGGTCACCCTCCATAACGGCGTCGAGCTTGTAAAGCGTCAGTCCGATCCGGTGATCCGAAACCCGGCCCTGGGGGAAATTATAGGTGCGGATACGGCCGCTGCGGTCACCGCTTCCGATCTGGCTCTTGCGGTCCTCGGATCTTTTTTCATTCTGTTCGCGCACCATGGTGTCCAGCAGCCGTGAACGCAGCACTTTCATGGCCGTGGCCTTGTTCTTGTGCTGCGATTTCTCATCCTGGCAGGTCACCACCACCCCGGTGGGCAAATGGGTAATGCGGACGGCGGAATCGGTGGTATTGACGCTCTGGCCGCCGGGACCGGATGAACGGTAGACATCTATTTTAAGCTCATTGGGGTCGATGTCGAGTTCGACCTCTTCCGCTTCCGGGAGAACCGCAACAGTCACGGTGGATGTATGGATCCGGCCCTGGGTCTCCGTGGTCGGCACCCGCTGCACCCGGTGGGTGCCGCTTTCGTATTTGAAAGCGCTGTAAGCCCCCTTGCCGTTGATCAGGGCGATGACTTCCTTGAAGCCGCCGACGCCCGTGGCATGGTGGGTCAACACTTCCACTTTCCAGCCCTGGTTTTCGGCATAGCGGGTGTACATCCGGAACAGATCGCCGGCAAACAGGGCGGCCTCGTCCCCGCCGGTCCCCGCCCGGATTTCGACGATGACATTCTTGTCATCCAGCGGATCCTTGGGGATCATGAGGGTTTTGAGATCGGATTCGAGACGCTCCTGCTCAGCGGACAAACGCGCCACCTCCTCGCGGGCGAGCTCCTTTATCTCCGGGTCGCTGTCCTGCAGCAAATCCTGACTGCTCTCGAGTTCAGCCAGGACGTCTGCGTATTCACGATAGGCGGCCACCACCGGGTTGAGATCGGCATGCTCCCGGCTGTAAGCCTGGTAGGCATTCCGGTCCTTGATGATGTCAGGATTGCTGAGCAGCCCTTCCAGCTCCAGAAATCTTTTTTCAATGCTTTTGAGCTTATCAATCATCTTTAAATTAGGTTCTCAGGCTGAAGGCCTAAGTCTGAAGTAAAAATCAATCCCCGTCGGCAGGTTATGACTCACCTATAAGCAGTTAAGCGCCTAAAAACGCGAGACCTTTGGAAATTCCCGCCAACGGGAGTTTACACAAAGGTCTCGGTTGTAACAGCAAAGGCAGGCTAGCTGGCGGCCTGTTCCTTGTTGAATTTTTCGTATTTTTTGCGAAAGCGTTCGATACGGCCGGCCGTATCGACCAGTTTCTGTTTACCTGTATAGAACGGGTGGCACTGGGAACAGATTTCAACACTGATATCCTGCTTGGTGGAACCCACCTGGATCTCGGCGCCACAGGCG
>Ga0126327_10000015_pt1 | contig 71930 bp, 72 predicted proteins | sample InaspJWI30metaG_FD_101392 | JGI IMG/M metagenome (GOLD analysis project Ga0126327, IMG submission 101392) | Marine gutless worms symbiont microbial communities from Oahu, Hawaii - Inanidrilus sp. 1 OAHU.JWI-30 metaG | ecosystem: Host-associated > Annelida > Digestive system > Unclassified... | reverse complement strand
TGCTGCGGGCCCTGCACGAGTGTGATTGGAATAAAGCCGAGGTGGGCCGGCGCATTGGTCTGAGCCGTACGGCGATCTGGAAGTACATGAAAAAGTGGGATATTCCCCTCAAGCAGCCCCTTCCGACCTGACCGTTGGACAGGTTCGTGGGGAAAGAACGGTTAGTCTTTCAACAGCTGCTGCTCGATAAAATCTGCGATCGGTCCGACCTCGTCAAGCCCGAAAACCGGCAGCGCTGTTTCAATCTGAACATCGGCCACCAGGGCGATTAAATGGGGATCCTCGAGGCACACCGGCTGGCCGCCGGCCGCTTTTCGGAAGATTTCAATCTTGGGACAGCGGCCGCCCTTGAATCCCTCCACAAGCACAATGTCCCGATCTTCTACAAACGGCAGGGCCGCCTCCAAGGAATCCAGCGACGATCTTTTAACGATGGCAATTCGCCGGGGTGAAACCGCCACGACGGTGTCGGCCCCGGCCTTTTGATGGCGAAATGTGTCCTTGCCTTCCTGGTCCATGGTGAATCCATGGTGGGTGTGTTTCACCGTCCCAACGGTGTAACCCCTCTTTTTCAAATCGGGGACCAGTTTTTCAATCAAGGTGGTTTTCCCTGTGTCGGAATTTCCTACGATGGCTACTAGTGGCGGCATAAGCAATCCAATATCTACTGTTTTCAAAGGAACCTTAGTCAGTCTCTATTTGCATGGCAATTTATGTCCGGCGCCAAAGGTTGTCAAGCCTGCGCACCGGAAAGCGGATGAAAGCGTTGACACGGCTTGAAAATAGCCTATGATGACGGAATTATGAATTTTTTCAAAGGCCCAATTGCCTGCTGTAACAACGATTGGACCGCAACAGGTGAAAACGCATGACGACGGTACTCCAGGTTGAGAATCTGGCCAAACACTACGGCGACCTCAAGGCGGTGGCCGGGGTAAGTTTTGGGGTGGATGGCGGGACCTGCTTCGGTTTGCTGGGGCCCAACGGTGCCGGTAAAACAACCACCATCGAAATGATCGAGGATATTACCCCCCCACTTCGGGTCAAATTTACTATAAGGGCAACCGGCGGGCTGGATCGTTTCGTGAAGAAGTCGGCATCCAATTTCAGCACACCGCCCTTTTAGGATTCTTGACCGTCCGGGAGACCCTGCAGACTTTCGCCGAGCTTTACGCCCGCCCCCACGATTTGGATGACCTGGTCCGCATGTGCCAGCTTGAAGACATTCAGGATCGGTACAATGACAGGATATCGGGTGGTCAACGACAGCGCCTGCTGCTGGCGATGGCCCTGGTAAACCAACCCGAATTGCTGTTTCTCGACGAACCCTCCACCGGCCTGGACCCCCATGCCCGCCATGAGTTGTGGAAAGTGGTCGAAACGGTCAAAGCGCAGGGTAAGACCATTATTTTGACCACCCATTACATGGAGGAAGCAGCGAAACTGTGCGACCAGATAGCCATTATGGATTTCGGTAAAATTATCGCCCGGGGTACGCCGGAGGCGCTCATCCGGCAATACTGCGGCGGCCCCTCGCTGACCCTGCCCAGACAATTGCTGGCGACCGTTAAACCGCACCTGCAGTACAGTTATCGGGAAAGCGGCGACAGACTGGAAATTTTTCCGGAAGATACCAATGACTGTCTGGCCCGGCTGATCGAGATGGGTGTGGACCTGTCGGACATGACGGTTCGCTCACCCAACCTGGAAGACGTGTTTCTAACGCTAACCGGACGCCAACTGCGAGACTGATCGACCAATGAATTTAAAACGATTCTGGGCCATGTTCATCGCCCGCAACCGCGAATTTTTCAGGGACCGCTCGGCCTTTGGGTGGAACTTTCTGTTTCCCTTCCTGCTGGTCGCCGGGTTCGGTATCATTTTTGACGGCAAGGTCTACAACGAATACAAAGTGGGCGTTTTCCCGGCGGAGCGCACCGCACCGGCCATATCAGCCGGGGATCTGCCGGCCGGGTTCCAGCATTTGCAGCAGGTTGAATTCATCGGGTTCGAGTCACTAGAGGAAGGACTGGATAAACTGCGTCATCATAAAGTCGATTTTTTAGTGGCGCTGGGGCCCCGCCCCTATCGCTACTGGGTCAATGAAAGCTCACCCAAAGGGTATGTACTGGAAAAGCTGTTCGAAGGCAGCCTGGCCCCGCCGGTGTCCAGCGACAGTGCCCGCAGAATTCCGATCGAGGGGCAGGAAATTCGCTACATAGACTGGCTTTTTCCCGGCATACTGGGTATGAACATGATGTTCAGCGCCTTGTGGGGTGTGGGCTATGTAGTCGTCCGCTATCGTAAAAACGGCGTTTTAAAGCGGTTCAAAGCCACACCGCTCACCGCACTGGAATACCTCAGCGCACAAATGCTGTCGCGCCTTTTTCTTTTGATGTTCACCCTGGCAGTGGTCTGGACAGGCTGCCACCTGATATTCTCCTTCAACATGGTCGGATCCTACCTGCACCTGGCTCTCGTTTTCTTCCTGGGCAGTTTGAGCCTCACTTCGCTGGGATTGATCCTGGCATCCCGGGGAACCAGCGAGGAATTGACAACCGGCATTCTGAATTTCATTTCTTGGCCGATGATGTTTCTCTCGGAAGTCTGGTTTTCAATTGAAGGTGCCCCCCGCTGGGTGCAATGGTTTGCCCAGGCATTTCCGCTGACCCACCTGTTGACGGCTGCCCGCAAAATTATGAGCGATGGCGCCGGCCTGGCGGCAATCCTGCCGGAAATCACGGTCCTGGTAGTCATGAGCATCGTGTTTTTGGCGATTGGCGCCCGCCTGTTTTCGTGGACCCGCTAAACCCCGAGAAATTTGACATTTTAGCACCAAAAAACATATGATGACTGGTCATCGGGCGTCCCGCTGTGATTATGCAGCGACACTACCAAGCATTCCTTGACCCAAAAAGATAACCACGGAGAAACATGCCCCGCGCTGAAAAAAAATGGCCCCAGGCTGTTGTCACCAACTGCCCGGTTTCCGGCCTCCCGGTTAACCGACGGCCGGAATGGACGGATGTCGACCTGGGCAATGGATACTCGGTCTCTTTCGAGTTTATCGGCGACCGGATCCTCCTCTCAAGATCAAAGGGGTGGAAGCATGCCAACCGGCAAACCATCAAGCAGCTATTCCGGGAACGCCGTGAAGTACTCGCCCAGATGCTGGATAAAAATGAAAACTTTGTCGAATTAAGAGACTATGGCCCCTACGAAGGCATCTCCTCCCGGGAAGCCCGCGAACAGTTTATCGCGGAAATGAGAAAGGACAAGGACCGGGTTATAGCCTTTATCGGTTTCAACGCCCCCCGGGCCGTCAAAATCGGTTTCAGCGTCTGGGGCCGCCTATTCCGGGCCCCCTTTCCCGTCTTGATCGAAAAGGACTATGCGGCGGCCATTCAAAAAGCATTGGCCGCGGCAAGTCACCAGGTACCCGCCACCGGCTGGCCGAACCGAAAAGTTGTCAAACAGCCCCAGGCCGCCTATGCCAGCGACACGTACCGGGTCGAATATGAAATTATCGATGATCGCATTGTACACTCCGTCGGCAAGGGGCTCTACACCCGACGCGATGTCGCCCCGACCATGGAATGCTTTCGAAGCGTCTGTGCCCTGGTTGCCGCAGACGCCCGGGGTTGCTACCATATCAACGGTCTGAACAAAACCGGCCGGGCTTCCCGTAAGGCGCGCCTGCTGTATCTGGATGCCATTAAACAATGGCACGCGGACTTTTCCCACTTTCGGATGATCATTTTCTACGGGGCCAATCGCTGGATGAAAGCCGGCATCCACCTGGCCAAGCACCTGGTACCGTTCAAAGTCAAGATCGTAGATGATCTCGAAAGTGCGTTGGCTTATATAAAAGTGCTGGACTCCTCCGAACAGCGCCAGGCAGAGCCTGAGGATTCCCAGGCCCCTGAAGTCCATGCACCCCCATATCCCGGCCAGCCCCATGAAATCCTGGAATTTTTGGGGAACATCAGTTGGGGTTCCGGAGAACCGGGCATCCCCGATTTGCCCGCCAAAGCAGATGCTCGTTTTAGACCGGTCTATGATGCCATATCCTTGATCAAAATGGATCTGGATGAGTCGGAGGAAGACCGCCGCAAAGGCGAAAACGAACGGCAGATCCTGGCCACTGCCATTGAGCAGTCAACGGACAGCATCACCATAACCGTCAGCGCCGGCACCATCCTGTACACGAATCCCGCCTTTAATCGGACTACCGGGTATGCCGCGGAAAAAGCTGTCGGCCGTCATATCTCCTTTATCTCACTGGACCGGGACACCGTTGCGGCATTTGATTCCCTGTGGCAGTCGGTTACCCTGGATCGAGCCGTCACACAGGAAATGACCTGTCACCGCAAAGATGGGACGCCTTACCTGGCAAAGACCACCATTTCCCAGATCGTCAGCCAGGACGGTCGCGACCGGAATTACGTCACCGTACAACGCGATGTCACCAACGAAATTCAGCTTGAGGCGCAGCTGAAGCAAATTCACAAGATGGAAGCAATCGGCACCCTGGCCGGCGGCATCGCCCATGATTTTAACAACATCCTTTTTCCGATTATCGGCTATACCGAAATGTCCCTGGACGAGGCCCCGCCCGACAGCCAGTTGGCCCAGAACCTGACCGAAATCCTGCAAGCCGCAAACCGGGCCAAGCAGCTGGTAAAACAGATTCTCACGTTCAGTAAGCAGGACAGCTCCACCCGTAAACCCATCGACCTCGTGCCCGTGATCAAGGAGGCCGCCTCCCTGCTCAGGGCCTCCATTCCGGCTACTATTGATATCCAGCAGGCCTATCAAAAAGGTATCGGACGCGCCCTGGCAGACCCCACTCAGATGCATCAGGTTATCGTGAATCTGGGATCCAATGCCTTTCACGCCATGCGTGAAACAGGCGGCACCATGACGATCGCATTAGCCAAAATCACGGTAACGGAAGACCCGGGCGAAGCCCTTGGTTCGTCACTGAACCTGCCGGCCGGCGACTACCTGAAACTGAGTGTCAGTGACACCGGGCATGGCATGCCGCCGGAAATCAGTGACCGAATATTCGATCCTTTTTTTACAACCAAGGAGATGGCTACCAATACCGGGATGGGGCTTTCTATGATCCATGGCATCATCACCGGTCATGACGGCCGGATCATGGTGGCCAGTGAGCTGGGCAAGGGGACCACGTTCGATATTTACCTGCCGGAGATCAAAATATCGCCCCACCAGGAAGAGGGGCTGTCCGAAGAAAACGTCATTTCGCCGCAGACCGGACGCGGGCATATACTAATCGTGGACGATGAAGCACAGAGTTATAAAATCATACAAAAAATCGTGAGCAGCCTGTGCTATGACACAACATGCTTCCAAGAAAGCCGCAAGGCCCTGGCCTATTTCGATCAATGCCATAAGAGCGTCGACCTGGTGATTACCGACCTGGTCATGCCCGGTATGACCGGTGATGTTTTGGCCGCGGAAATGATGAAAATAAAACCGCTAATCCCAGTAATCATTTGCACCGGTCACAGGGAAATGTTAAATAATACCGATACGTCCAAATTTCGGGAAATCTTAATCAAACCTGTCTCTCGCAACGATCTTGCCCAGGCCGCCCGGCGTGCCCTGACAAGTGCCCCGGGTGTGGAAGGAGGGAGCGTACACCATGGCTCGGATTCTGATTATTGATGATGATGAAATCATCAGAAGAATGCTGTCGCTCATGCTTACCAAAGCCGGCTACGAGGTTCTGGCGGCCGCCGATGGAAAAGAAGGGATGGATTTGTTTCGGCAAAATGACGTTGACCTGGTCATCACCGATCTCATCATGCCTGAAAAAGAGGGTATTGAGATGATTATGGAACTGAAAACTGACTTTCCCGACGTTAAAATCATTGCGATGTCCGGCGGCGCTCAGATGGGGCCCGAAGGATACCTTCAACTGGCTGATGCCCTGGGCGCCCAGCGAACGCTGAAAAAGCCCATCGCCAGAGACGAACTGCTCGGCACCATTGCCGAAATACTGGCCTGACTTCAACACCCCGGACGATCTTCGCCCACCAATCAGAGAGACCAGCTAATTTCAAACTATGCCGCCACCATACGGCCGCCCGGTGCGCCCAACGGATGATCTGCGGCAGTATGCTTGGGGGCCGCGCCTCCAGCATCCTTATGAAAAAACAAAACCAGTCATTACAGCAATTCAGTTATTTTGGTCATTTTGAATCTGTTTAGAAAGTCGTGCTTCGTATTTCAAATTCAGTTCACCCCATCATTCTTTAGATGGTACGGTATATTTTTCTTTTCCTTCTTTGGGGGACGGGACACCAGCGCTGCTGCCGATAAGCCTTGCTCGATCTGAGGTCAGGTTTTTGTTGAACAGTGGCCGGCGTATGCCTATACTCTATAGAGAAATTGACTTCTGGACCCATGCAGTTGCATTACATTCACCGGCAGGGCAACGCCGGTCATCCACCAATAGAGGCCATCTCAACAATAGATCTTTTCGAGATAGCCCCAAGTTAGACGTTAGAAAGCGCAGGTGCCTATGATCAAGGCCGAAGAAATCATGTCCCGCGAGGTGGTTACCTTATCCCCGGATATGGATATCCTGGAAGCCACCCGTTTGCTTCTGGACAATCAAATCAACGGTGCCCCGGTGGTTGACGGCACCGGCCGCCTGGTGGGCATTCTCTGCCAGAGTGACCTGATCGCCCAGCAGAAAAGGCTGCCGATTCCATCCTTGTTCACCTTCCTGGACGGCCTCATCCCGCTTTCATCCACGAAACAACTTGAAAAAGAGGTACGTAAAATTGCTGCCACTACCGTTTCAGAGGCCATGACCGGCAACCCGGTCACAGTCTCCCCGGAAACCGGCATCGAAGCCCTGGCCGGTCTGAGGGTGGATAGCAATTTCCACACCCTGCCGGTTGTCGTGGAAGGTAAACTGGTCGGAATCGTGGGTAAGGAAGATGTACTCAAAACCCTGATCTCTACCACCCCAACCCCCTGATAATCTGATCACGAAACACCGGACGGCTGCCGGAAAAACGAGCACGCGGCTCAAAGGATGGGCTGGTTCGTTACGGGGCTTTTTCGATCAGCATCCAGATCGATATACGGGTCGCCTGCTCACTTTTACCGCTGTCGATGATGGCCTGGACGGCCTCATTTTGCACCCCGGCCACCTGGCCGATATCCACCCAGCGGCCCAGGGGTACCCGAAACTGCGCGGCTGCCTCCGCAAACCGGATAATGCCGGCCTCGTAGGTGCTTATACGGGGGGTCAGGCGAACCAGAGCCATGTGGCCACGCACTGTGGGCAGGACCTCGAAACCGGTGGCCACCCGTTTATAAGTGGTCTGTTGCCGACAACCGCCATACGTTCGGCAAACCCGGGACCAGCGGGTTGTAAAGGGAATATCGCTGCCGGTGGCAATATAGGCCGGCTGCCCGGATTGTCCTTTCAGGACATACTCCGACGCCTGCCGGACATCAGTCCGTGTCTGTTTGAGGGTAACATCGATCCCGTCTTCGGTGTAATCCGGCGTCCCCAGAGACCAGCCAGGGCCGGAGACGCGGCCCTTAACGGTCAGTTCGTCCTCCGCGCCTGTCTCCAGACGACCCATTTTAACCCGGATGGTCAGGGCAGTGCCAGGTTGGTCGAGACGCCTGACCAGATCTCGTACCTGGGCGATCACCTGCGGGGTATCGTTTACAATCAGGGCACGGGTCCGGCGGTCGAAAGAGAGCCGTCCTGCAGGCGAGAGGAGGACGGAAACAGCCCGGGAAATATCATCCGGATCCGAGTGGTCTATCTGGATGACGGCCAGGGCACCGCGGCAATTGGGTACATACCCTGGCACCCACTGCATAGCTGTAAAAAGCACACCCAGCAAAGCAACGCTATAGACTTTGGGCAGGGGCATGGCGGACCCTTTCCAGCGGCCTGTACATGGCCGGTACAACAGGTTATTGTCCGGTTTTACGGTGAAGATTCGATCTTGCCATCAATGAACAGTAAGTATAAAGAGTATAGCATCAGCACCCATCCTGCAACCCGTATAGGAATCTGGAGATCAAGAAATGAAGCTGGGCATCATCGGCTTGCCGCGATCAGGCAAATCCACCATTTTCGACGCGCTCACCCGCAGCAGCGCACAGTCCGGAAACCGCGCGGACGACCGCATCGGCACTATTCCGGTCCCGGACAACCGCATCGATGTTCTCAGCGATATGTACAACCCGAAAAAAACCATATACGCCCAGGTGGAATACTTCCTGCCCGGAGCCAAAGGCGGCCCGGACAAAGGTGATCAAACGGCCTGGACTCCGGTCCGTGACGCCGATGCATTGATTCATGTGGTCCGCAACTTCAGCGGCTACGGGTTTGAAGCACCGACCCTGGCTGCGGATTTTCTGGCTATCGAACAGGACTTGATCCTGACGGATCAGGTCTCCGTGGAAAAACGTCTCGAAAGGCTGGCCCTGGAAAAACAACGCGGCCGCAGTATTCAACCTGAAGAGCCCGGCTTGCTTGAAAAGTGCCTGGAAGCATTGGAAAGCGAAATACCCCTGCGACGGATACCCGCGATCGCCCATTCCCCCTCTTGAAAGGGTTCGCCTTCCTGTCGGCTAAACCGAAACTGGTCCTTTTTAACAACGAAGATGAAAATGACCAGCTTCCCGACACAGACCCGGTGTTTGCCGAAGAGGAAACCATGGTCATCCGGGCCAAGCTGGAACAGGAATTGGGTCAAATGTCACCGGAAGAGGCGGATGAATTCCTTACAGAGTTCAAGGTAACAGCCTCGGCCATGGACCGGGTCATCAAAAGGTCCTATGCCCTCCAGGGATTGATATCCTTTTTTACAGTCGGTGATGACGAGGTCCGGGCCTGGACCATCCGGGAAGATACCCCGGCCCTGGATGCCGCTGACGTTATCCATTCCGATATTAAAAAGGGCTTCATACGGGCCGAGGTCGTGGCCTACAGTGATTTGATGGCTGCCGGTTCCCATGCCCAGGCCCGCAAGAATGGGACCGTACGGCTGGAGGGCAAAACCTACCCGGTGGCCGATGGCGACATCATCAACTTCCGCTTCAATGTATAGACCCCTTAAGGTGCTATGCCCGGCCAGAGCGCGTCGCCGATCACGTTAGCCAAAAGCGGATTCACCCGCACCTCGCTTCCGGCTCAAATTTGACACCCCCTTCCAAAACCCTTACAATTCAAACATGCGCCATTTTGACGCACCCCGGTGTCAGGCGCGGCCGCCTGAAGTAGCAATCTTGGCCAACCAGAGGCGCTGCATGAAAAAGGCCACTGAAAATGAAAAGCGGATCACAGAGCTGGAGTCCCGGCTGGCCCGGAAAACCAGGGAACTCCGTGATGCGAATGTAAGCTTTCGCAAGCAGATCAACGACCGGTTGCAGACCGAAAAGGCTTTGCGGAAAAGCGAAGAGAAATATCGCCGGATATTCGATAGCATCCAGGATGTGTACGTTGAGACCTCACTGGACGGAGAAATTCTGGAGATCAGTCCTTCGGCCGAAAAAATCTTCCAGTACCGGCGCAGTGATCTGATCGGTGCATCCCTGAACCAATTTTTCGCCTCCGCCGAGAACCGCCGGTCTATTGTAGACGCCATCCTGGCTGACGACCAAATTTACAACCGGGAGATTGCCTTGCTGGACAAGGCCGGGGATACGGCCCACTGCCTCTTGAACTCCGTGCTCGTCCGCGACGACCAGCAGCAACCCTACAAGGTCATCTCCTCCCTGCGGGATATCACCGAGACCAAAATAACAGCGGCTGCCCTCGAACAAGCCCGGACCGATTTATACCAGGCCCAAAAAATGAAGGCGCTGGGCACCCTCGTTTCCGGGGTCGCTCACGAGATCAACAATCCGACCAACTTGATCATGCTGAACATCCACCTGTTCAAAGACCTCTGGCAGGACCTGCTGCCCCTGCTCACCGAGTTGGCCGCCAGCAATCCGGACCGCAAGTTCGGGGGATTACCGATCAGCTATCTCGAGGAGAACCTGCACCTGCTTATAAACGATACCGAAATGGCGGTTACCCGGATCGCCGGGATTGTAAAAAACCTCAAGGAATTCTATAGCCGCTCCAGTGTCTACGACAAGGTGCCGCTGGATATCAACACCGCTGTAATCAACGCCCAGAAACTGACCCAGACAATGCTCCGCAAGTCCGGGATCGAGCTGCTGGCCGACCTGTCTGCCCACCTGCCGAAAGTCAACGCAAATCTACAGGGTGTAGAACAGATCTTGATGAACATGATCATCAATGCCGGGGAGGCCATCGATCACGGGGATGGACAGGTTACCGTAAAAACCGCCCCGGACGGAGAAGACCGTGTCTTGATAACTGTGACTGATAACGGCAAGGGCATCGCACCGGATATGTTCGACAGTCTGTTTGATCCGTTTGTAACCAACAAGCAGGAATCGGGCGGGACCGGTCTGGGGCTTTCCGTGACATACAGCCTTGTCCAGGCGCATAACGGGCGCATTCGTTTCCGCAATCTTCCGGGCGGCGGCGCCGAATTTTCGGTGTCGTTTCCGGCCACTGCCCGCGTGGATGCCCCGCGGATCCTGGTCGTGGACGACGATGTGATGTTTTTACAGCTCATCAACCAGGCCCTCGAACGGGAAGATGCGTACCATGTACGCACAGCGGCAAGTGGTGTGGACGCCTGTACCCGGCTGGGTGAATTCCGGCCGGATGTGGTGGTCCTGGACGTGTTCATGCCGGAGGTTGACGGAGTCGAGGTTTGCCGTACCATAAAAGAAGACCCGCTCTTTGCAGATATAAGCGTTATCGTTGTGTCGGGTATAACGGACCACCCCAAGATAGCCCAGATCCGGCAAATGGGCTTCAACACTGTTTTCGCCAAACCGCTTCCAATGGCTGAATTTCTGGCAGCCGTCCGGCAAAAAACCGGCTTGCCGGTCGAACCGCCGGGGGCAGTGCCGGACGGCTGAGCAGGTAAATAAACCGTAACCCCAATCTGGATGACGACATGCAGTATTTTCCAGCCCAGCCCACCCCGATCTTGATCGTGGATGATGACATCGGACTTCTGACCAGTCTTAAAACCACCCTGGTCAGCGCCGGGCTCAACGAGCCCGCCCTTATTTCCGAAAGCCGCACGGTAATCCCGTGCCTGGCTGAACGGCGTTTTCAATTGGTTATCCTGGACCTGATGATGCCTGACATGGATGGGATAGAATTACTCAAGAAGATCAAGGCGCATCATCCCCAGACCGAGTGTATCCTGCTCACCGCCATCGACGATACCGCCGCAGCTGTCCAGGCTATTAAATACGGCGCCTATGATTACCTGGTCAAACCGGTGGATCGGGAAAAGCTGGTCCTGACGATAAATCGGGCCCTGGAAAGATACAGCCTTAAACAGGGTATCCGGTTGATGGGCTGTGAAAATTCATTTGCCGATCTGAACCATCCCGACGCCTTTAAGGACATTGTTGCCGGAGACGAAGAGATGGCCCGCGTATTTCACCAGGTAGAGACCGTGGCACCAACCGATTACAGTGTTGTCATCACCGGGGAATCCGGCACCGGCAAAGAGATGATCGCCCGGGCTATCCACCGCATCAGCAAACGCCGGTCGTTTCCCTTTGTCGCCGTCAATATGGCCGCCTTCAGCAAATCGCTGTTCGAAGATGAGTTCTTCGGCCACGCCAAGGGCGCCTTTACGGATGCCCGGGAGGATAAACGCGGTTTCTTCGAACAGGCGCAGGAAGGCACGATCTTTCTCGATGAAATCGCCGATCTCGTCCCGGCCCTGCAGGTAAAACTGCTGCGGGTGCTGCAGGAGGGCGAGCTATACCGGATCGGAAGCACCCGGGCCCGGGCGATCGACGTGCGCATCATCTGTGCCACCAACCAGGACATCGCCTCCCGGATAGACGCCGGGCATTTTCGGGCGGACCTTTTTCACCGCCTGAACGCCTACAGTATTCATCTGCAACCCCTGCGCCGGCGCCAAAAGGACATTCTGCCGCTGGCGACACATTTCCTGAAACACCACGCTGCAGCCAATAACAAACAAATCGATTCCATCGCTCCGGGTATGGAAAGTGCACTCGCGGCTTACGCTTATCCCGGCAATGTACGCGAACTGGAAAACCTGATAGCGGCGGCCGTGCTGGCTGAAAAATCCCGGACCCTGACGGCAGCCTCTTTGCAGGCCCCGGAATTGGTCTCTACCCCCGTCCGAACTGTTGGCACGGATACGACGCAATCACTGGCCTTTGTGCAGAAACAGCATATCCTGCAGGTGCTCGAGCACGTTGACGGCAACCGTACCCGGGCGGCCAAAATCCTGGGAATTGGTCTGCGTACCCTGCAGCGCAAACTCAAGGAATACGAGCAGCAGCCGAATACGCCAGAGTGACGCCCAGTGCGCCATTTTGACGCATATGACCTAAAATACTGTAATTTCATAATAAATTATCGAAAAGCCATTCTGTTCGGTCAGATTGGCACTTCGCCCGCCAAAACCCGCCCGACCCCTTATTGCCGTATTATTAATTAATTACAAATAGTTATAAATATTTACGTGCACCAGCCGTTTCGGCACAGAAAGTGTAAAAGGTAGTTAGGTGACCGGCACCGCGCTGCAATAGCCGCCGACCGTGCCGGCAGCAGTGGGCACAAACCTATGACAGGGGCATAGGACTGCTTTTGGATAGGAACCGAACGTGAACATTCTTATTGTAGACGACGATCGTGGGAACCTCAATGCGCTGAGAGCCCACCTGGCCCGCTACGGGCATCGGGTAGAGACCGCCGATCACGGCCGTAAAGCCCTGGAAACAATTTCCCGGGCGCATAAAAACGGTACCCCGTTGGATCTGCTGGCAACGGATCTGAAGATGCCCGGCATGGATGGAATGGAACTACTCCGCTCCGTGCACACCCAGTGGCCGCAGATAGCCAAGGTTTTGATGACCGCATACGGGGGGCGGCGGATTAGGGAATCTGCCTTGAATCTCAGTGCCGAATATTTAGAAAAGCCATTTTCACCGGAGCTGCTCATCCAGAAAATGGAGACGTTCCAGAGCCTCAAAGGAGACAACCATGTGGAAAAAATTTAAATTATCAACCCGCATTCTTTCGTTGGGTGTGGTCATCACACTTTGTTTTATCCTGTTCTTTGCCTGGCTGTACCCACGGTTGCGATCGAACACATACGATGCCAAGTATGTAAAGACCCGGCACCTTGTAGAGGCCGCCTGGAACGTGATCAACCACCAGGCCACATTGGCCAAGTCGGGCAAGATATCTGAAGCCGAGGCAAAACAGGCCGCGCTGGAGACCATCAAGGCCATGCGCTACGACGGCAAGGAATACTTCTGGATCAATGACACCCGGTCGTATATGGTCATGCACCCCATCAAGCCCAAACTGGACGGCAAAAATCTTTCCGGGGTGAAAGACCCCAACGGTAAATTCCTGTTTATGGAATTCGTGAAGGCCGTAAAAGCCGGCGGGGCCGGCTTCGTAGACTATTACTGGCCCAAGCCGGGATCCCCGGAACCGGTGCATAAGATTTCCTATGTAAAGCTGCATGCAGGCTGGGGCTGGATTGTTGGTTCCGGCGTATATATCGATGATGTCGAGCAGGAGATCGGCGTGCTTTTTACCATCATATTTGTGGTCACCGCGGTTATCACCCTATTCGGGCTGCTTCTCTCCTGGTTGATGGCGCGCAGTATTTCCCTGCCGCTCAACACCATCATCAAAGGCTTGGACGAGGCCTCCAGCCAAATAGCCTCCGCCTCCAGCCAGGTAGCCACCTCCGGCCAGTCCCTGGCGGAAGGATCATCCGAACAGGCGGCCTCAATTGAAGAAACATCCGCTTCGCTGGAAGAGATGGCCTCCATGACCAAGCAGAACGCGGATCACAGCCGCCAGGCCGATTCCCTGATGCAGGAAACCAACAGTGTGGTGCAGCACGCCAACACGGCCATGACCGAGTTGACTGAATCGATGGAATCCATCACCAAGGCCAGCGAAGAAACATCCAAAATCATCAAGACGATCGACGAAATTGCTTTCCAGACCAATCTGCTGGCCCTGAATGCGGCCGTGGAAGCAGCCCGGGCCGGGGAGGCCGGAGCCGGCTTTGCCGTCGTGGCCGATGAGGTCCGCAATCTGGCCATGCGCGCTGCCGACGCGGCCAGGAACACCTCCGAGCTGATCGAAAATACAGTCAAGAAGATCCATGACGGGTCCCAGCTCGTGGACAGCACCTCCGGTTCCTTTGCCGAAGTAGCCACCAATGCCGGCAAGGTCGGTGAACTGGTGGGTGAAATCGCGGCGGCTTCCAGCGAACAGGCCCAGGGAATCGACCAGGTCAACACCGCAGTTGTGGAGATGGACAAAGTAACCCAGCAAAATGCCGCCGGGGCCGAAGAATCGGCTTCTGCCGCTGAAGAAATGAGCGCCCAGGCGGAACAGATGAAATACATGGTGGGTGAACTGGTGACCGTGGTCGGCGGAAGCACGGCCAGGTTGAGCGGCCCGACGAAAACCGCCCCGCCCGCGCCGGTTAAGCAACAACGCCAGGCACCTGCCCGTCAGTTGCCGGCGACCAAACTGACGGCTTCCAAATCAGCACCGGAAGAGGTCATCCCCTTCGATGATGATGACTTTGCCGATTTTTAACCGGCCGGTCGTCGACCTCCCGTAAAAGAGCCCGCTCCCTGCAAAGGAGCGGGCTCTTTTAGTTTTCATTGGGTCTGAGCGGTCTCAGGTGGATCCGCCGGGCCGCATTTCTTCCTTGAGCAGGCAGCAGGCGATACGGTCCGGCGCCGGATTGTGGGATATGCCATCCATGTTTTCGGACTGAATCAAACGGTTCATTACGCAGCCTTCCGGTATGGTCAACTTGAAGAAATCACTTTCGTTCAACCGGTCGGCCGGAACGAGCTGGTCCTGTTCAAACCGCAGGCTGTGGACCGGATAGTCCTCGCACAGGGGGCAGCGATATACCCGTCCGTTGGGGAAGATGAAATAGTTGTCGGCCACCAGACCCGCACATTCGAAAATCTCATCAGGTTCGAGAAAGACTTTCGGGTAGGTTACCGTGAGGCCCCGATCAGCGGCGGCCTGGGCCACCGGCGGCACGAGTTCGAGCCATTCGTCCCGGGTCAATTGGGGGCTGTCACCGGCCACCGCACTGAGTCCGCCGTCGGCTGACCGGCCCCGCAGACCGATCACCTGGATAAAGAACCGCCGCACCCCCAGCTGCTGCAAAAGCGCCGGCATGCGATCCAGCTCGGCAGCGTTGGCACGGCTGACGGTATAAATGAGGCTGGTGGCAAATCCTTTGGCGACACTGGCCCTGATCCCGCTGAGGCACCGATCGAAAGAGCCTCTGCCGCGCAGCCGGTCATTGGTTTTGGCCGTGGCGCCATCGAGACTGAAACTGAAATAATCGACTTCGTCCGGGGTAACGCTATCCAGGATGTCATGAAACAGGTAGCCGTTGGTATCCACGGTTATAGAGGCATAACCCAGCTTGCGGGCATACTTGATGGCCACGGCCAGATCCGGGTGCAGGGTCGGTTCGCCCCCCAGGAAAATGACGTTGGCTTTGGGACGCTGCGCGACAAAGGGTTTCAGCCAGGCCTGGATGGTTTCAAGGGCAAGGGTATGTCGGCCATGCTGCTCAGGGTTGATATAGCAATGGCGGCAGGCCAGGTTGCACTGGGTCAAAATATGGAAGAACACGTTGGCGGCATTCTTTGAAAAGGCTACGGTTTTTTTCATGAATGCTTCCGATCTGGATCCCCGCGCAATCTTTACGAGTTACCGAGTTTGTGCTTCAACAACTCAACCTGGTTTTTAGTCTTGATCAGTTCTTCATTGGTGAGTCGCAAACGTGTGGACACATATTCGGCGGTAACCTGGTAGAGCATCAGGAGGAAGTTGCCGGCCTCGCCTGCTGAAGTTAGGCGCGACGTACCGGCCGTGTTGACGGCCAGACAGACAGTGGGACCGACCGCCACAACGGAAGTGGATCGCTTGAGATTGTCCAGAAAGCGCATTTCGCCAAACATTTCCCCCTGCCGGTTCATCTTGGCAATGGAATGGTTGTCCTTCATGATGCTGATTTCCCCGGACAGCAGAAAGTACAACCAGGGGTCCGTATCGCCCTCTTTAATGATTGTCTCACCGTCCTCATACTGGCGTACTTTGCTCAGTTTGATCAGGCGGGAAAGACTTTTGGTTTCAAAGCCCTTCAAGGCCGGAATGACGAACAGTTTCTGAATATTCTGAATATTATCCTGAAGGTATTTAGACTCTTTCATGTGCGCTCCATTAGCTAAAGTAAGTATGAACCAAGGCGGTTTCAACAATCCATGCAGTCTTTGGACAAATCCTCATCGAATTTGACGGGATAGTCGCCGTCAAAGCACGCCTTGCAGAAATATCTGCGGGGATCCGCCACGCCCGCCGAATCCAGCATACCGTCGATACTCAGATAGTGCAGGGTGTCCAGCCCCAGGAACTCCCGCAGTTCACCGATGCTCAGACGCGCAGCGATCAGCTCCCCTTTGGTCGAAAAATCGATCCCATAGCGACAGGGAAAGCGGTGCGGCGGGCAGCTGATCCGCATGTGGACTTTCCTGACCCCCAATTCGCGCAGCGCCTTTATCCTGGTCTTTGCGGTGGTGCCCCGGATTATCGAATCTTCTATTATAATAATATCTTTGCCTTTAAGCAATTCCTTGATCGGGTTTAGTTTTACCCGGGTGGCAAAATCGCGCATGCTCTGGGTGGGCTGAATGAATGTGCGGCCCACGTAATGATTGCGGATCATGCCCATTTCAAATGGAATGCCCGACGCTTCCGAATAACCGATCGCCGCATAGACCCCCGAATCGGGAAAAGGCATCACCAGATCTGCTTCCACCGGGGCTTCCCTTGCCAGCTGCCGCCCGTGGGCTTTGCGCATTTCATACACATTGAAGCCGCCGATGGTGCTGTCGGGCCGGGCAAAATAGATGTACTCGAAGATGCATAGCGACTGCGGCCGGGCAGGCGCGTCGGGTCGTATGCTTTTGAGACCGTCTTCACTGATGATCAGGACCTCACCGGGGTCCAGTTCCCGAATGAAGGTGGCATTGACCAGGTCGAGTGCACACGTTTCCGATGCGAGAATATAGTTGCCGTTCGCCTGCCCCAGGCAGAGCGGACGGAATCCGTTCGGATCCTTGATCCCGATAAGTTCGCCGCGACTGGTCAGCACGATAAAAGAAAATGCACCTTTGAGCTGCTGTACTGTTTTTACAACAGCCTGCTCCAGTCCGCCCTTGAGGCTTTTCACCAGCAAGTGCAGAAATACCTCCGTGTCCATGGTCGTTTGAAAAATGGACCCGGATGCTTCAAGCTCTGCCTTCAGCTCATGCGCATTTACCAGGTTACCGTTATGGGCCACGGCGTAGGATTTGCCCCGGTGGCGCACGGCAAAGGGCTGGGCATTCACCAGCTTGGAACTGCCGGTGGTGGAATAGCGGACATGGCCGATGGCACTGCCGCCGCCCAGCTCGGCCAGCAGCCGGTCATCGAAAATTTCAGGCACCAGTCCCATGGCTTTATGGGTGAGTATTTCACCGTCGCGATAAACCGCGATACCGGCACTCTCCTGCCCCCGGTGTTGGAGCGCATAGAGACCAAAGTAGGTTAATGCCGCGGCTTCGGGATGGTTATGAATCCCAAAGACACCGCAGTCCTCGCGTGGTTTATCGGAAACACTCAAATCGGAAACCTCTTTTTATTGGTGATATTCCTGAACCGTTTTCACACCCAGTTCCCGGCTGGCCATATTGGCTATACCCCGGCTCATGGCCAGGGCGCCGGCAATCGTAGTCGCGTAGGGAATGGAATACTTGATGGCGGCCCGGCGAATTTCAAACCCGTCCCGTACGGTTTCGCCACCGGATCCGGTATTGATCACCAACTGGATCTTGCCGTTCTTGATGGCATCGATAACATTCGGCCGGCCCAGCGAAACCTTTTTAACTATGCTGGTGCGGATACCGTGCGTTTCCAGAAATGTGGCCGTACCGCTGGTGGCGATAATGCGATACCCGATGTCATAAAATTGCCGGGCCACGGGCAGAACCGCTTCCTTGTCACTATCCCGGACGCTGATAAACACACCGCCGCCCGTCACCAGTTTGTGGCCCGCGCCCAGTTGGGCCTTGGCGTAGGCGGCCCCGAATTTTTCGTCCATACCCATCACTTCGCCGGTTGATTTCATTTCCGGTCCCAGCAGGGTATCGACCCCGGGGAAACGGTCAAACGGCAGAACTGCCTCTTTGACCGAAACGTGGGTAGGCACTACTTCCGTGGTCAGCCCCAATTCTTCCAGGGTCTGCCCCAGCATTACCTTGGTAGCCAGTTTGGCCAGGGGTATGCCGGTGGCTTTGCTCACAAAAGGGATGGTACGCGAGGCTCGGGGATTGACTTCGATCACATACAGTTGATCGTCCTTGACGGCATACTGTACATTCATCAGTCCGATGACTTCCAACTCGCGGGCCATGGCTTTGGTGGCCGCAGTAATCTGGGCGATCATCTCCGGGGCGACGCTCTGGGGGGGCAGCACACAGGCCGAATCTCCGGAATGGATGCCCGCTTCTTCGATATGCTCCATGATCCCACCGATGATGGTCTGCTTTCCGTCCGAGATGGCGTCCACGTCGAATTCAACGGCATTTTCCAGGAATTGATCGATCAGGATCGGATGCCCCGGCGAGGCTTCATTGGCTTCGCGGGCGAAGCTTTCCAGATCCTGGTGGTCATACACGATTTTCATGGCCCGGCCGCCCAGCACATACGAAGGCCGGACAATGACCGGATACCCGATGCGTTCCGCTTCTTCCTCCGCGCCGGCTATGGTCAGGGAGGTCCCGTTGTCGGGCTGCTTGAGACCGAGTTTTTTCAACATGGCCTGGAATAGTTCCCGGTCCTCGGCCCGGTCGATACTTTCCGGCGGGGTTCCCAATATCGGCACCCCGGCCTGGGCAAGCGCGCTCGAGAGATTCAAAGGCGTCTGCCCGCCAAACTGTACGATGACGCCCAGCGGCTTTTCCGATGCGGCAATGTGAATGACATCCTCGCCTGTAAGGGGTTCGAAATAGAGTTTGTCCGAGGTATCATAGTCGGTGCTGACCGTTTCAGGGTTGCTGTTGACCATGATGCTCTCCACCCCCATCTCCCGCAGGGCAAACGAGGCGTGCACACAGCAGTAGTCGAACTCAATGCCCTGCCCGATACGATTGGGCCCGCCCCCCAGGATCATCACCTTGCGCTGGTCGCTCACCCGGGCTTCGTCCTCTTCTTCGTAGGTGGAATAGTAATACGGGGTGGCGGCTTTGAACTCCGCCGCGCACGTATCCACCAGTTTGTAAACCGGGGTGATGCCGAGCTTGGCGCGCAGCTCGCGCACCTGTAGTTCGTCACTGCCGGTGAGATGGGCAATCTGGACATCAGAAAAACCCCAGGATTTGGCCTTTCTGAACAGATCGGCATCCGGTGCACCGGCCTGTTCGGCCAGACGGGTTTCCATTTCGACAATCTGGCGCATCTGGTAAAGAAACCAGGGATCGATCCCGGTCAGCTCGTATATCGATTCAATCGTCATGCCTGCCAACAGGGCGTTGTGCAGGTAGAAGATCCGTTTACTGTTCGGGGTCGCCAGGTGCTGCTCGATTTCCGCCCGGGTGGGCGGCCCGCCGTTTTCACCGACCGATTCCCGGCCGTCGGCCCCCAGGCCGAACCGGCCGATTTCAAGGCTGCGCAGGCCTTTTTGCAGGGCTTCTTTGAACGTTCTCCCGATAGACATGGCTTCGCCCACCGATTTCATGGCCGTGGTCAGCACATCCGGTGTTTCCGGGAACTTTTCAAACGTCCAGCGCGGAATCTTTACCACACAATAATCCAGCGTGGGCTCGAAGGAGGCCATGGTTTCCCCGGTGATATCGTTGGGGATCTCATCCAGGGTATAGCCGACGGCCAGTTTGGCCGCAATCTTGGCAATCGGGTAACCCGTGGCCTTAGAGGCCAAAGCGCTGCTGCGGGAAACCCGCGGGTTCATTTCCACCACGATCAGTTCCCCGGTCCCCGGATGGACGGCAAACTGCACATTGCTGCCGCCGGTGTCCACCCCTATCTCGCGCATGATGGCGATGGAGGCATCTCGCAATACCTGGTATTCCCGGTCGGTCAGCGTCTGGGCCGGGGCCACGGTGATGCTTTCCCCGGTGTGCACACCCATGGGGTCCATATTTTCAATGGAACAGATAATGACCACATTGTCCTTGTTGTCCCGCATCACCTCAAGTTCATACTCTTTCCAGCCCAGCACTGATTCCTCCAGCATTACCTGGGTAATCAGGCTGGCATCGAGCCCCGCCTTGGCGAGTTTTTCCAGTTCCTCGGGATTATAGGCCACGCCCCCGCCGGTACCACCGAGGGTAAAGCTGGGCCGCACGATAATTGGAAAACCGATCTCCCGGGCAATGCTGCGTACCTGCTCCAGGTCGGTGGCAATGCCGCTATTGGGAATCCGCAGGCCGATTTTGTGCATGGCGTTGCGGAACAGGTCCCGGTCTTCGGCTTTGTTGATCGACTCGGTGGTCGCCCCGATCATCTCTACCCCGTACTTATCCAGAACCCCCATGCGGGCAACTTCAATGGCCGTGTTGAGGCCGGTCTGGCCGCCCAGGGTCGGCAGCAGGGCATCGGGCCGCTCCCTTGCAATGATCTTGGCGACCGTCTGCGGCGTAACCGGTTCGATATAGGTGCGCGGCGCCATCTCGGGGTCGGTCATGATGGTAGCCGGATTGGAATTGACCAGAACAATCTCGTACCCTTCTTCTTTCAGCGCCTTGCAGGCCTGCGTGCCCGAGTAATCGAATTCGCAAGCCTGACTGATAATGATCGGCCCGGCGCCGATAATCATAATTTTGTGGATGTCGGTGCGCTTAGGCATGGTTTTGGTGATCTTTTATGAGGTTGATGAAGTTTGCAAACAGGTAGTGGGCATCGTGGGGGCCGGGGGACGCTTCCGGATGGTACTGGACGGCAAACAGGGGCAGCTCCTTGTGCCGGAATCCTTCGAGGGTGCCGTCATTGAGATTTACATGGGTAATCTCGACGGCCTGGTGCTTCAGGCTGTTGATATCCACGACAAAACCGTGGTTCTGGGACGTCACCTCAATCTTGCCGTTATCGAGATTCTGGACCGGCTGGTTGATGCCCCGGTGTCCGAATTTCAATTTGTACGTGGTGCCGCCCAGGGCCAGGCCCAGGATCTGATGCCCCAGGCAGATGCCGAACATGGGAAACTCCCCGAGCAGTTCACGGATGGTTGCGACCACATAGGTCACCGGTTCCGGGTCGCCCGGTCCGTTGGAAAGAAATAGTCCGTCGGGTGCCATGGCCCGGATCGTCCGGGCATCGGTCGCGGCGGGCACCACGATAACTTCACAGCCGGCGTTTTCCAGGCATCTGATGATATTGTATTTAATTCCGAAGTCAAAGGCGGCCACCGTGTAACGATCCCCACTGGACCAGAGGGTCCGATCCAGGGGCATACCTGCCTCTAAAAATTCCGGCTGCCCGTTTATCCAGCGGTAGGCTGTGGGCGTGGTCACCCGGCTGGCCAGATCCTGCCCCTCCATGGTGGGCAGTTCCCGCGCTTTTTGCACACACGCCTCGGGATCCAGAATCCGGGTGGAGAGAAACCCCCGCATGGCACCGGTATTGCGCAGGTGCCGGGTCAGGGCCCGGGTATCCAGATTCTCGACGCCCATGATGTTGTGGGCCACGAGGTAGTCGCGCAGTGAATCGGTTGCCCGATAATTGCTGTAGGCCGCCTGGTATTCACGTACCAGAAACGCCGCCACCTGGACCCGGTCGGACTCGATGTCCTCGGTATTGACGCCGTAGTTGCCTACCAGCGGGGTAGGTCATCGTCACCATCTGCCCACTGTAGGACGGATCGGTGAGAACCTCCTGGTAACCGCTCATGCCCGTGTTGAACACTACCTCCGCACCGGCTTCGCCGTCCCCGGTGAAACTATTGCATTTGAAAACCCGGCCGTCTTCGAGCGCTAATATCGCTTCCATAAATCCTACTGTACCGCTATTCAGTTTGGTATCCGCTTCATCCGGGAGTGAACTCAAAACCGCAATTTGACTCAAGGTGCGGCGAGGCGGGAATCAAACCGGAGGTACCAGCGCAACCAATGCCTGTCGTGGTGAATACGTATAATATCGCAAGGATAGCTTTTGGGCTTCACTCCGTGCTGAAACGAGCGCCCAACGCCGCCATTGGGCAAAATACGTTTTTGAGTTCACTCCTATTTAAACGGTGTACCTTACCACAGCTTTCTTGATCCAGAAACTTAAAAATTGCGCTTGGCCGGTATCAAATCTCGGTCGTGTTGGGCACCATGTTCCAGACCCCGCACGGACAAGCCCCGGCGCAGAAACCACATCCGATACACTTGCCCGCATCCACCGCATATTCATATCCCGCCGCACCGCTGTCCAGGCGGCTGATAGCAGCCTGGGGGCATACCGCCACGCAGATGCCGCAATCCCGACAGGATCCGCAAGAGGCACAACTATCGCCGCACTTTTCCACATCATCGTATCCGCTTAAGCGGGGATCGAAATACTCCAGGGATACCCGGTTGATATCGATGACTTCCGACAGCGGATCAGCCGGTTCCCGCCTGGCAAGCAGACTATCAATCGCCTCGGCCGCCCGCCGCCCGGATCCAATGGCGTCGGTCAGCAGCCCGGGACGGACGGCATCGCCGATAGCAAAAATCGTGGGATCGGCGGTGCGTCCAACCGCATCCGTCTGGATATAGCCATTGGCCGTGGTCACTTCCGGCGGCAGGAAGTCAAGATCAGGGGCGTCCCCGATGGATATGAATACCGAATCAGCCGGCAGGAGTTCACCGGTGGTCAGCACCACCCCCTTCGGGGGTGATTTCCTTGGTAAAACAGGGCCACTTGAACAGGGCCCCGATCTTCTCGGCGTCCTCGCGCTCTTTGCCGAATGAGGCCGGCTCCTGCACATCAATAAGCAGGACCTGCTCGGCCCCCAGCCGGTGAGCCTCGGTGGCCACATCACAGCCCACATTTCCGGCCCCGATCACCACCACCTTTTTACCCACGGAGGCCATATTGGTTCTGGCTTTGGCCAGAAAATCCAGGGCCGGCACCATCCGTTCGGCCCCGGGGACCGGCAGCGTCCGCGGTTTCCAGGCCCCGGTCGCAATTACCACGTAGGCGTACTCATCGGCCAATTTCCGGACATCCTCCGGCTGCAGAGCTTCTTTGAGCTGTTCATGGGCGATGACATCGCGCACCCGGTCCAGTTCGCTGTCGATCACTTCAGGGGGGATCCGTGATTCGGGAATCACGGTCGGAATCTTCCCGCCCAGGGCTTCGGACAAATCAAATATCGTGGCCGCATGCCCTTTGAGGCGCAGCTGCCAGGCTGTGGATATACCGGCCGGGCCGCCGCCGATCACCGCTATCTTGTGGCCGGAAAGCTCCGGCAGATCCGGCATGCGGGCATCGATACTGGCCTTGCCGATTACGGCGGTGTCCACCGGTGCAATGAACGCCGACTGCCGGGTACAAGCGTCCATGCAGGGATTGGGACACAGGTAGCCGCACACGGTGGCCGGAAAAGGTGTATACTGCAGCGCCAGGTCGACGGCCTCATCCACCAGGCCGTCCCGGATCAGCTGCCACCGCTGGCGCACCGGTATACCGCTGGGACAGGTGGCTTCACAGGGTGCCAGGTATTTACCGTGTTCCCACATGGGCACCGCCCGTCTGAGATCGCCGGTTGGGATCAGAGGTATCGGACTGCGATCGATATCCATGAGATCGCCGATCAAGCCGCCCTGGCCAGTTCAGCCTCCCAGACATCCCGGTGGAAAGTTTCCATGGAGCGCCGCTTGCTGGAGATCTTTTCCTGGGGCGTCCGCGCCGTAATTACCTGCCACTGCTCCCGGTCGGCCAGGGTGTCGAACAGATCAGGTTTTTTAACCGTTTCCAGAAACTGCTTTAGGTTTGCCGTAAGCCAGTCCCAATCGTCATCCGTGACGGCAACCAGCTTGGCATCCGTCTGGCTGTAGCCCTTGTGCGGGCCCCGGAAAAAGGCACGGCCGCCCACCATGCCGACAAAGGGCCGATGCCCCAGGACGTTATCCGAATTCTGGGGGTCCACCCCGCAGATGACGGCCACGCCGCCGGCCATGAACTCGCCGAAATAGTCACCCACCGATCCCAGAACCCACAATTCCGGGTTGGTGAAACGGGGGTTGAATTTGGTCATGGTCATGCCCCGGGCGCCGATATTGCCGGCCACCTGTATCTTGCCCTGGGCCATGCCATTGGCGATCCCGTTGCCGGCATTGCCGTGGATTACGATCTCGGCACCGGCATTCAGCCAGCCCACATCGTCCGAGGCCGGCCCCCGCACCTCAATATGGGTGCCGGGAAACCCCATGGAACCCAATCGCTGACCGGTCGGCCCTTCCACGGTCACCTGGATGGGGTGCTTATCCTCGGACCACAGGCGGCCGCCAATGCCGTGCTGGCCAAAGGCCTTGACATTGAGTTGCCGGAATCCGGATGAAACCACCTTCTGGATTTCTTCTTCGAGTAAGCGGGAGCTGACGCGCTGGCCCATCTCCCGGCCGTGTATGATGGCAATATGCTGGTCATTCATTGTTTGAAATTCCTGTTGTTCATCTGTTTCATTGCAGGCCACATGGCGAATTGCTGATAGCTAAACGCGAACAGCTTCTAGACCACATACCGGATATCCAGCCGCTCGGCGGCAGCCTTGTCGTTGATCCCCAGGGCATCGGACATCCCGATAGGCAGCGACGTCGAGCGCCCCAGCGGGGCCACGATCTTCTTCAATTCGGTGTCGAAACTGAGGAAGACATCCACCACGCGTTCGGCCACCTGGTCGACATCCAGCCGGCGGTAGAGGCGCGGATCCTGAGACGTGATGCCTTTGGGGCAATTTCCGATATTGCAGATATTGCAGCGGTCTGATTCCGAGCCGATACAGCCGGCGGCCGCTTGCATGATGTATTTCCCGATCTGGACACCGCTGGTCCCCAGCATGATCAAGGCCGCGGCGTTGGCAGCCAGGTTGCCGTTGCGGCCGATCCCGCCGCCGGCAAACAGAGGCACTTCGTTCTGCTTTCCGGTTTTGACCAGGTCCAGGTAGCAATCCCGGATGTTGCTTGCAATCGGGTGCCCCATGTGGTCAAGGGAAACACTATAGGCTGCCCCGGTGCCGCCGTCCTCACCGTCAATGGCCAGGCCGGCGGCATAACTGTTGCGGGTAATGTTGTTCAATACAGCGGTAGCCGCGGTGGTTCCCGAAATTTTAGGGTAGACCGGAACCCGGAAGCCCCAGGCCATATACATGGACTGGGTCATTTTGGCCACGGCTTCCTCGATGGAATACTTGGTCTGATGGGTCGGCGGACTGGGCAGGCTGACTCCCGGGGGCACCCCCCCGGATAGCCGCGATCAGTTTGTTGACCTTGTGCCACATCAGCAGTCCGCCGTCGCCCGGCTTGGCCCCCTGGCCGTACTTGATCTCTACGGCGCAGGGATCGACCTTCATCTCCGGAATGGCGTGGATGATCTCATCCCAGCCGAAATAGCCGCTGGCGATCTGGAGAATGACGTACTGCAGAAACCGGCTGCGCAGCAGGCGCGGCGGGCACCCACCCTCCCCGGTACAGATCCGTACGGGCAGGCCCAGCTCCTCGTTGAGGTAAGTAACCCCCAGCTGCAGCCCTTCCCACATGTTTGGAGACAGGGCGCCAAACGACATGCCCCCGATAATCAGGGGGTAGATTTCACGGACCGGCGGCACCCAGCCTCTCTCGTGGTAAAACTTGATGCTGTCCTCCGGTGCCAGCACCCGGCCCAGCAGGGTGCGCAGCTCGAACTCATGCCGGCCGGCATCCAGGGCCGGGTCGGTGAGCATGGAAATCCGGATGAATTTGATCTGGTCCAGCAGCCCTGCGTCCAGATTCCGGCGGCCGCCCCGGCTGCGGGGAATCCCGCCCTGGTTGATATGAAAGCGCAGCTTATCCGCCTCGTCCGACCGGCAGGGGGTGATCCCATCATTGGGGCACACCATGGTACACATGGCGCAGACGACACATTTGAAACTCGGATCGGTTTTCTGCCGGATGCCGTGCCAGGTTCCGAACGTACTCCTGTTCTCTTCAGGACGGGTCAGGCTGGTCTGCAGGGAACGCTGGCGTAACACGCCGAGTTCGATGGCATTGACCGGACAGACCGCCGTACAGCTGCCGCACAAGGTGCACTTGTCTTGGTCCCAGGCGATCTGCCAGGGCAGGTCCTTCATACTTAGCGAGGAAGGGGCAATGGGTCTGTTTGACGGCATATGGTTACCTCCTGACGATCCGGACCGACAATCACGGTGTCCAGATGCATCGGTTGAAAGTCTTGTGATTTGTCCCGATAGGGAATCGCAGCATCCAGGCCGCAGATTTCCGATGAAAATGCATAGCAGCCGGGCCGACCGCCCACCACCCCGGGCCGCAGCTTTTTGCGGTCCTGGACCATAAACAGGCTGTGATCGATCAAGCTGCCGATAACACAATTGGGGCCGTCGATGATCAACCGCCGGCAGGACTGCTTTAGCTGTTTCAGAAATCCGGCGTTGGGATGGTTTTCGATATCATCATGCTGCAGGGGTGTAATAATATGCTTGTAGGCCTCCAGGCCGAGGCCGAGATGCTTGATCGTGTAGTGCAGGATATGGGTGAACACCTCGGAATCGGACTGATAGCCGCTGTAACCGTTTATGCCCCGGGACATCAGGTAATCCTTTATGGGGATAAAGGCCGTGTTTTCACCGTTGGTCATGGTCGAGAACCCCTCGATGAAAAAGGGATGGCAGGCATACAGGTTGATGGCATAGTTGGTGTTCTGGCGCCCCTGGGCCATGATGATGCGCGCCATGAGCTCTTTGCGGTCAAGTCCAAGGTGCCTGGCTACGGCCAGCGGATCGCCGATTTCCTTGATTAAGATCGCATCCGGCCAGAAGGAGTAAACGATCATGTCCTCCTCCGCCTCACCCATCTGGCGCAGGGTGAGCCGGATGTTCAACAGCCGGGCCATGCGTTCGGAACTTGAGAATTCATCCCATTCTTCCGGGTATTCATATGCACGCACCAGATAGATGTCTCTTTTGGGGACACCCTGCGGCGGTTTTTTCGGCAGTTTGATGCTCACCTTGAACTTGGTGGTAAACCCAATATCCATCATGAACCGGTCCAGACGTTTCAACCCCTTGTCGGTGAAAATCCCGGACAGAATCGGGGCGTCCTTCATCTCTTCGAAAGGCCCGGACAAATCACGTAAAAAAAGCCCCACGCCGGAGCCGTCATGGCCTTCCCGCATAACATCCAGCGCCTCCAGGGCCACCATGGGGGACAAGGGGTCTTTACTTGTTATTGCAAATAATCTGCACATGGTACGTTCATCTCCTGTTTATTATAAATAGGGTGGTGTCCTAAACCGCAAATTCCATACCAGAACTGCATGGGGAGCTAATGGTCTGATATTATATTTATTTTATAATATAGAGAGGTTGCTTGCCCCTGGAAGGCAATTACATTTTTGTAACAAGCCCGCCAAAACTATTTCATTTTTGTATTTATTGTATCAATCCCAGGGGAAACCGGCGTGTTCCTGCCGGTTCTGGCGAAAACGCATGACACGGGATTCCAGTTGCCTGCTACCGGTCGTTGACAGCCCGGGCGGAATGTTCGCTTGACACCAACTGATCGCTCCTCTATGGTTTTTAGAAAAATGCTAACTTAGTGACCATCCAGAAATGGTGGCGCCTGGTTATGAGCACGGGCCCGGCGCAGCCGAAGGCGAAGACTGGAAAACGCCGCCCTGGGCCACGCCGTCATCGCCCAAGGGCTAGGCCGGGCAGGAAAATGCCTTTAATGGATGGGCGCTAACTTGTATTAGGAGCAGAAATGGCCCTGCATTGCAACCCGAAAACAGCATTTGGCGGCCTCACACGCCGTGATTTTTTGCAGCTCTCCAGCCTGGCCGCCGCCGGACTGCTGACCGGCTGCGCAGCCAATCCGGTTACCGGCCGAAAACAGCTCATGCTGGTTTCTGAAGATGAAGAGATTCAGATTGACAAGAAAAATTCCCCGTATCAGTTTTCAGCCGATTACGGAACCGTACGCGACCCCCAGTTGGCCGCTTACATGGAGCGCATTGGAAAACAGGTTGCCGCCAAAACCCATCGCCCCCACATGCCTTACGAATTCAAGGTGGTCAACGCCACCTACATCAATGCTTATGCCTTTCCCGGCGGCAGTATTGCCGCCACCCGCGGCATTTTGCTGACAATGAAGAACGAAGCCGAACTGGCCGCCCTTTTGGGGCATGAACTCGGGCACGTCAATGCCCGTCACACGGCCGAACAGATGTCCAAGGGGCAGATTACACAAGGTGTTATCGGCGGACTGGCGGCCATCGCCGGCACCCAGGGCCGGGTTTACGGACAGATCGCCTCCCAGATCGGCGCAATCGGAGCCGGCGCCCTGCTGGCCTCCTACAGCCGCGAAAACGAACATGAGGCTGACAGCCTCGGCCTTGAATACATGGTCAAGGCGGGCTACGGCTCCAAGGGATTCGTTGGTTTGATGGACATACTCAACAATCTCAACAAGCGTAAGACCTCCACGCTGGAACTATTGTTTGCCACCCACCCCATGAGCTCGGAACGCTACAGCATCGCCGTGGAACGGGTCCGGCAATCCTACCAGTACGCCGCTGACAAACCGCTGCACCGTGAGCGTTACATGGACCACCTGGCCGGCTTGCGCAAGATAGAACCGGCCATCAAAAAACTGCAGTCCGGTGAACGGGCCATGGCCAAGAAACAGTTCCCCCAGGCCGAAAAGGAGTATACCGCGGCCCTCAAGCTGGCCCCGCAGGATTACGCCGGTCTGGTTATGATGGCCAAGTGTCAGCTTGTCCAGAAAAAGTACGCCGCCGCCCAGCGCTATGCAGACCGGGCCAAAGCGGTGTACCCCGAAGAGGCCCAGGGGTATCATCTGGCCGGGTACGCCAAAATCAAGACCAAAAAATTCGATACGGCCCTGGCCGACTTCAACAGTTACGATAGGCTCCTTCCGGGCAATGCCGGCATCCTCTTTTTAAAAGGCCTTGCCTATGAAGGCATGCAGAAACAAGAACAGGCTGCCCGGCAGTATTACAACTTCCTCCAGGATGTCCGACAGGGGGACAACGCCAAATATGCCTACCAGCGGCTGGTGGAATGGGGCTACGTCAAGTAAATGCAGCCTGGGAAATAACACCGGGAAAGGGTTTTCCATTTGAATGCTGACAATCCGGCCGCACTGCCCGACTCCCTGGGCACGGAAGCTGATCAGCGCTGGAGCGCCTTCCTGGATGCGGCCCGGGACAGAAAGCTGACTGTTGAATTTACCGCGCCGGTCACCGCTGCCATCCGCCGCACCTTTGCCCTTTCCGATTTTATCTGCCAGACCTGCACCCGCCAGCCGGATCTGCTGCTCGAGCTGGTGACCAGCCGGGACCTTGAAAATCCCTATCCGCCCGATCACTACACCACCGCCATTGCCGCGGACCTGGCCGCCATCGACTCGCTGGAAGGTCTTTCTGCCGGCCTGCGCCGCCGCCGGGCCCGGGAAATGGTGCGGATCGCTTTTCGGGATATTGCCGGACAAGCCGACCTGGCTGAAACCACAGCCGATCTTTCGGCATTTGCCGATGCCTGCCTGCAGGCCGCCTTGACCAGTCTGGATGCCTGGCAATGCGCTGAATTCGGGATCCCGCGCGGCATGGCCGGCGAAAAACTCTCGCTGGTCATTGTGGGGATGGGCAAGCTCGGGGCCCGCGAGCTCAATTTCTCTTCCGATATCGACCTCATCTTTGCCTACCCGGAAGCCGGCACCATCAGCCGCGATCAGTCGGCTCTTTCCGGTGAAGACTTCTTCACCCGCCTGGCCCGGAATGTAATCAAAGTCATTGGGGCGACCACCCCGGAAGGCTTTGTCTTTCGCGTCGATGCCCGCCTGCGGCCTTATGGGGAGAACGGCCCCATCGTGATGAGCTTTGACGCCATGGAAGACTACTACCAATCCCAGGGCCGGGAGTGGGAGCGGTATGCCTGGATAAAAGCGCGTCCGGTGGCCGGCGACCCAACGGCCGGCGAAGACCTGATGAGCAGGCTGCAACCGTTTATCTACCGTCGTTATCTGGATTACGGCGTTTTCGATTCACTCCGTCAGATGAAACAGAAAATTGCCCTGGAGGTGCGGCGCAAAGGTCTTGAATACAATATTAAAACCGGGGCGGGTGGTATCCGCGAAATCGAATTTTTCGGCCAGATGTTCCAGCTGATGCGCGGTGGGGTCATCCCCCACCTGCGTGCCAGAAGAATCCTGACCATACTGGACGTTCTGGTATCTGAAACGTTTATCGATGCGGCTACGCGCGATGAACTGACAGCAGCTTACCTGTTCCTGCGCAACACGGAGCACCGTCTCCAGGAACTGGCGGACAGGCAAACACATGAACTGCCGCAGACGCCGGAGGACCGCTTGAAGCTGGCAGCCGGAATGGGTTTTCCTGCCTGGGAACCTTTCCTGGCGGCCCTGACCGCCCACCGTAATATCGTCCATGGCCATTTCAACAGTCTGCTGGAAACATCCGAGGAGCAGGATCGCCCGGCCGAAGCACAAGCAACCGAAGAAAACCTGACTACCGTCTGGCTGGATATATTTGCGGATGAAGATCACCAGACCACCCTTTCACGAGCCGGTTTTCAGGACCCGCAACGGGCGGCCCGACTGCTCAAGGACCTCCAGCAGGACCAGACCACAAGATCGTTGAGCACCAACGGCCGCCAGCGCCTGGATCGACTCATGCCGGATCTTCTGGCAGCCATTGGTCAATCCGCGGAGCCGGAATTGGTGTTGGGCCGCATAACGGACCTGCTCAAGGCCATCCAGCAGCGCACCAACTATCTCGCCTTGCTGCTGGAGAACCCATCGGCCCTCAAACACCTGGTTCGTCTGGCCAATGAAAGCCCATGGATCATCGCCTTTTTATCCCAACACCCCGTATTACTGGATGAACTGCTCGATCCGCGCACCCTATACAGTCCGCCCGAAAAAGCTGACTTGGAACGGGAGATTGACCGACGGCTGGCCCGTATAGACCTGGATGATCTTGAGTACCAGATCGAGGAACTGTGTATTTTTAAGCAGATCAACACGTTAAAGGTTGCAGCCGCCGATATTACCGGAGCGATGCCCCTGATGCGGACCAGTGATCACCTGACTTACATCGCGGAGGTGGTTGTGGATCGGGTGGTGAATCTCTCCTGGCGCCACCTGGTGAACAAGCACGGCCGGCCGGCCTGTGACCCGGCCGGCCGGGGTTTTGTCGTCATTGCCTACGGCAAGCTGGGCGGTATCGAACTCGGCTACGGCAGCGACCTCGACCTGGTATTTCTCCACGCCGGCCGGCGGGGGGAAATGACCGGTGGTGACAAAACCATCGACAATGCCCAGTTTTTCGCGCGCCTGGGCCAGCGCGTGGTCCATATCCTTACCGCCCATACCCGGGCAGGCCGCCTCTATGAAACCGATACGCGCCTGCGGCCGTCCGGCATTTCCGGTCTGCTGGTCAATCACATAGAGGCCTTCCGGACCTATCAAGCCGAAGAGGCCTGGACCTGGGAACACCAGGCGCTGGTTCGGGCACGCATTATCTGCGGCGATGAATCATTGGAGGATACCTTCAACCGCATCCGGCACGACATTATTGCGGTTCACCGGGATGCTGAAACCCTGCGTAGTGAAGTTGTTTCCATGCGCCAGAAAATGCGGCACAATCTTTTCAAACCCCAACCGGGAACTTTTGACCTCAAGCAAGGTAATGGCGGCATTGTAGATATCGAATTTATGGTGCAGTATCTGGTTCTCCGGTACGCCGACCAACATCCCCAGCTCACCGTCTGGTCGGACAATGTCCGACTTTTGGAAACATTGGCCGCCTGCGGCCTCATCACCGCAGCCACCGCTGATTTTCTTAAATCGGCTTATCTGACCTTCCGGGCGGAAGTGCACCGGCGCAACCTGCAGGAAAAACCTGGCAGGGTGCCGAACTCCAAATACGGTGATCTGCAGCACCGGGTTTCTGCCCTCTGGAAAGAGATCATGTTATAATAGGCGCAGCCTGCTGGGAAAAACCCGGCAGGGTACCGAACTCCAAATACGGTGATCTGCAGAACCGGGTTTCTGCCCTTTGGAAAGAGATCATGTTGTAATGGTCGGGCCTTCGATTGAGCAGGGCTTTAAAATATGATACGTGAAAAGGGCATTCCCGTGACGCCATCTGCGCAACCGTAATCTTCGCCATGAAAGGACACCATGCCAGAAACCAAAGAAAGCTCCCTGCCCTTTGACCGATCCGGACAACCCGAAAAGACCCATGCTGACCGCCCCCGCAGCGAACATCCCGCGGATGGGGCCCAACGTCAGATGATAGCCAAAGCTTCCCGGGCGGTAAAGGAGCATATCAGTCGTCAACCGCATGTCCAGCGCCTGTTCAGTTTCATGCCCACCTTGATGACACGGGTCTCGCCCTTTCATTTCAGGAATCGGAACATGTACAAGGATTGGCCGTTGGTGCGCCTTGATTCGGGCGAGACCAATGCCTGGGGCCAGATGTCCGTGGTCGGCGAACTTCTGATCATTTTTGACGAAACCGTGCTCTTTTGCCTTCTGGCGCTCATGAAAAAATACCGCAGCGAGGCCTTTGAAACCGATGAGGCGGAGATTTGCACCCTGGCTGCCGTCCCGGACAGCCCGGCGAACCGCAATTCGATCTGGCGCAGCATTCAGCGGCTGACCGGCACGCGCATCGATCTGGCCCTGCTCACCGGCAAGGGTAAAAAGAGTAAAGCGGTCCGCCAGATGACCGGATCCATTTTGACGTTTTGCGACCGTAACACCGAATCCGGTCTGATCCGAATTGCCGTAAATCCTTATTTCCTTGAAATGTACGGCGAGAGTTTTGTCACCAACATCGACCTGCACTTTCGGTCAGCACTCAAAGACGATGTCACCAAGGCCCTGTACCGGTTTCTGCAAGGACAGATAGAAACGACCCTTTCGATGTCCCTTTTGCGGTTGGCCCGCGCGATCAACCTGGACCACAGCAATGACGAATCATCTATCCGCCGCAAAATCCGTGCGGGCCTTAAAGAGTTAAAGTCTCGAAATTACTTGGAAGATTATAATATAACCCGGGGAGACCGCGTTGAAATAATTAAATGCAACCCCGCCGAACTCAATCCCGCCAATTTTATACTTGACAGTCCCACCGCGATTAAATAGCGTAGAAAGTTCCTTCCAGATGACACACATCCGGGCGAAACAAACACCAAGGGGGAGGTGCCACCATGTTTGTTTCGTTAACCAGCGAAAAATTTAGGCGTCTATTTCTTACCTTTATCATGCTGTCGTGCCTGTTGCCGGTATTGATAATGATATTCATCATATATCATTACACAGTACCTGTACTCGAACCTTATCAGCTGGATGCTCTCCGGGGAATTTTCAACATCGGGATCTTTTGTATGCTGATTGTCCAGGGCCTGGGTTCCCTGTTGCTGCTCGTGTGGGTCAATTCCTTTGAAAAGCTGACCCAGGAGATGGAATACCTCTCCAGCAGTCATTTCCATGAAGTCAGCGATCAGACCCCAGAGAGCGGCAATGAACTTGTCAAGCTCAACACAATCTTCAATCGCCTGACCCAGGAGCTCCAGAGCAAAATTCAGCAGGTGAACGAACACGCTTCGCAAATGCAAAAAGTCACCGCCCAGGTCAATGCCATTGCCTGCACCGACGACCTGACCGGTCTGTACAACCGCCGCTATTTCAAACAGAAACTGGCTGAAGCTTCGCGGCGCGCTGACAAACTGGAACATTCCGTGTGGCTGATGCGCTTTGAGATCAATGATTTCCGCCAGCACACGGAAAACCGCGCCGATCTTCTGCTGGAGCAGATCGGGAAAGTTGCCCGCAAGAACCTGTCCAAGGAGGCCCAGCCGTTTCGTATCGGACGTAACGATTTTGCAATCATTCTGTCTGACTGCGATGGCAAAACCACAGCTCGAACAGCAAGCCGTTTGTCAAGCGCGATCAACTCGCATGAATTCAAAGACAATACCGGATTGAACCTGGGCTATATTACTATTTCGTGCGGAATCGCCAATTATCGAAATAACGTGCAGGTTCTCTTTAACGATGCTTCCAAAGCGATGGCGATGGCCCAGCAAAGCGGTGAGCAGATAGCGGTGGCGCCAACGATCTAAGGGGCCGCTGCAGGCCGCCCGCGACCCTATTGGTGAGGTGAAAGTGCGTCGCGCAAAATGGGATGAAATAAATCGGGATCCGGGAAACCGGCAACCCCGACAAAGAATGACGCAGGCTGCGCATCCAGGATCGGCTCCCGCCGGTTCCGGACGCGCGGCCTGTTTGGTTTTGCCGGGTAGATTATCGCGGACAATTGGTGTTTGACAAACGGGACGTCGAGGGCTATCTAACGATTCTCGCTTAAACTCAGGAGGCATACCCAAGATGATGGATCCTCAGATCGCAGCCTTTGCCGGCCTGGCCGCCCTTTTAACAATATCCCCGGGAGCGGACACCATGCTGGTAATCCGCAGCGTTATCTCCCGCGGGCCGGCCGCCGGGCTGTTGACCACGGCCGGGATTTGCTCCGGTCTTTTTGTGCACGCTTCTCTCTCGGCTGCCGGCCTTTCATTGATCCTGCTGAAATCGGCGCTGGCATTCGAGATCCTGAAAACAGCCGGCGCCTGTTATCTTCTGTTCCTGGGCTTTCAATCGATCCGGCAGATATTCAAGAATGGAAAGGCCATAGTTGATCCGGCAGCCTCCGGCAGCCCCCGCACAGGCCATAAGAGTGCCCGGCGCGCCTTCATCGAGGGAATGCTCAACAACATCCTGAACCCCAAACCGGCGGTTTTCTACCTGGCCCTGCTGCCCCAGTTTATCGGCCCGGCCGATCCGGTTTTTCTAAAGTCCATCCTCCTGGCCGGAATTCATTTCGTGATGAGCATCCTCTGGCTTTCGGCCATATCCCTCTTTTTCGGTAAGCTGCGCTCCTTTTTAGCCAGCCCGCGGGTCCATCGCTGGCTGGAAGCCTCCAGCGGCGTTATCCTGATTGGACTTGGTATCAGGCTGGCACTTGAGAAACGTTAGTATCCGCACCCAGTTGCCCGCAAGCCGCCATCAGTTCGTGTCCAAGCGTGGCTCGCAGCTGGGTATTGACATGCCTGGCGATCAAGCGGTTGCGGAACCTGGCTATCTCTTCCCGTGTGGGGGCCCGATAAGGTGAATCCGGCCCGGGATTGCAGGGAATGAGATTCACTTTGCATGGCAGAATTTCCAGGTACCGGGCAAGCTGGTCCGCATGCGCCGCGTGATCGTTGACACCGGGGATCAAGACGTAGGAAATCATGATGACGTCTTTCTTTTTTAAAGGATACGCCCGCAGCAATTCCCGCAGGCGCTGCATGGGCAGCCGGCGGTTGACCGGCATGATCTGCGATCGCAGCTGATCGTTGGGTGCATTGAGTGAAACCGACAGCCTGGCGGGTTGTTTTCCCGAAGCAGAGAACTTGCGGAGGCCGCTCTCCAGTCCAACCGTGGAAACGGTTATCCGCCGCAGGGCGATATCAAGACCCCGTTGATCATTGATGACATCGATCGCCTTAAGGACTCTGGCGTAGCTATCAAAAGGTTCGCCCATGCCCATGAACACTACATTGCGTAAATCCGGCCCGAAACGCTTACGGGCAGCATAAACCTGCCCCACTATTTCCGCCACCTCCAGATTGCGCGCCAGACCATTTTTTCCAGTTTCGCAAAACCGGCAGCCCATCCGGCAACCCACCTGGCTGGACACGCACACCGTCTTGTGCTGTACCATGGGGAGAACTACGGACTCCACCGAGTGCCCGTCTGCCATCCGGGTGACGAATTTTATGACACCGTCCTGCTCTTTCTCCTGAACAACCTGTCCGGAGGCGGATCGCAGATCCCGTTCCAGCCGGGCGGCCAGGTGCGGTACGGCTGCGACAGCAGGGGCCTGGGCTAGATCCAGATCCAGCTCACGATATACATGTCGGAAAATCGCCGTTGCATGGTAAAGCACCCTTCCCGTAACGGCGTCTGAGTTCGGCGGTCAAATCCTGGTAGGTAAATTCAAAAAGGTTCATCTACATCAGCCAATTCATCTGTTGATATTTTTTACCTTTGCATCTATTTTCAAAAGATCTTTTTGTCAAACATCCATTATCGGGAGGTCCAGATTGAAAAAATCGCTCATCTTGATCACGGTTCTAATCTCACTCTGTTTCGGTATGGCAACCTTAGCGAATTATCAATGGATCCCGCTGGCGTGGGGCGGCTGTGGAGGCGCCGGTGGTGGTAGCGGCGGCAGTACGGGAGGCGGTAGTACCGGCGGCGGATCAGGGAGTGGGAACTCAGGCGGCAGCGGTTCAGGCAGCGGCAGCGCCGCTGCGGGCAGTTCTATGGCCGGCGGTTCGACCGGCACAGGCTTCATCCCGCCCCTGGGCAGCAATGATCTGCCGGGTGACATGAACTATCAACCGGGAGAAAGTCCCCGGGAGATTTATATCCGCCTTCACGAAGCCCGTTTGGCAGCTGATCCCAACGATTCTGACGCTCTCAAGCGCCTGGGCCTGGTATATCACCACCAGGCGGTTTTGCGCATCGACGGCATGGTGGACAAGGCCATTGTAACCCTCGAAAAAGTAATGGAGCTGGATCCGGGTGACCTGGAAGCCTATGCGTTTCTGGGCAGCTGCTATACCATGGTTGCCCGGGATTCGAAGAACCCTTTCACGAAGATGAAGATGGTGCGCAAGGGGACCAAAATCATCGATGGCTGCGTGGCGCAGGCCCCCAAAAACATCCTTATCCGCATCCTGCGGGCAAACAACAGCTTGAACCTGCCCGGATTTTTAGGTCGTCGCCATTACGCGCTGGAAGACTACCGCTTCATCGAATCCATCGCCGATGACCCCGAGGCGGATTACGGTATTCCATCACATCTGGGCGATAATGACAGCAAAGATGTTCTGGCTCAGGTTTATTACAAGATCGGGCGGCTCTATTTGGACCGGAAGGAGCCGGAAAAGGCGCGGTCCTATTTTGAAAAGTCCGTACAGGCCTGGGTGGATTCCCGTTGGGCAGAAGGCGCTCGACAGGCGCTGCGGAAACTCACATCATAAGACAATAGAAAAGCAGCACGGAAAGTGACTCCGTGCTGCTTTTGCATTGACCATACACCATTAACGGCTAGAACGGAATATCGTCATCATCCTGGGTTCCCGGCAGGGGCGGGCCGGAATATTCCGGAGCCTGGGATGAATCCGCCGGGCGATAGCCGTCGCCCTGGGTTTTGGACCCCAGCATCTTCATCTCGGAGGCCACGACTTCAGTGGTGTAACGGGTAACCCCGTCTTTTTCCCACTGACGGGTCTGCAATTTCCCCTCGATATATACCTGGCGGCCCTTGGCAAGATACTCGCCGCAAATCTCACCCAGTCTGCCCCAGGCTACGATACGGTGCCACTCCGTCCGCTCCTGCATTTCGCCGCTTTGCTTGTCCTTCCATTTTTCCGTGGTGGCCACGCTGAAATTGGCGACCGCCATACCGCTGGGAGTGTAGCGAATCTCCGGGTCCCGGCCAAGATTGCCCACCAGAATCACTTTGTTGATCATGTTGCCCCCTGAGAGGTTAAAGTTTAAGAAGTATGGTGTGTATACTGTTTTTGGGAATCATTTGGAAGACAGGTAATCGACCTGTGTCCTGATTTTGGGTAAAATACAAAAAAGGACCGCCATTGTCAATGCGGACACTGCCGCGCACCCCTGCGAAGAGTTCTTAACTTTTCCACCAGCCGGCCGACCGGCGGCATCCTGGCCGCCAGGGCCCCATGGGGACAAACCTCCACGCAGCAATAGCAGCGAATACAGCGGCCGTAATCAAACGCAACCGCCCGGCCCGATTCCGCCACAGCAGCCGCCGGACAGTAAGTCCAGCACTCACCGCAGCTGCGGCAGCGCTGGTCGTGGACGACCGGCTTCTGGAGCACATGGTTGCGGATAAAACCTTTTAGAAATTCCGGCCCGAATGCAACCGCCCCCTGTTCCGGCAGCTTGAAATCGGCCACCGTCCTAAAATCACCCCGAATATCCTCCGGACCGGTGACAAGGCCCCTGGCCGCAGCCGCACGGTGGGTCGGCAGCCGGGCGGGATCGAGGCGCAGCATCCGGCAGACGGCGGCATCTACCGCGGCCGCATCCCGACCGCCCAAAAGAACACCGGTATGACGGGCCTGCCCCCCCTTTCCAGGACCATCACCCTCCAGAGACAAAATCCCGTCTACCAGGGTAACTGCCGGACGCACGGCATAGTGGATCTGCACGAGCAGGCGGGCAAACCAGTCGCGGTCAACCCCGCTGCGCAGGTGCCACTGCGGTTTTTCCAAACCAACCACACATCCAAACAGATTTTTTACGCCCAGGGTCAACAACATTTGGCTGTGGGTTTTAAGTTTGGCCAGATTGATGACCACATCTGCATCCAGGGCTTCACGGGCCAGTGCGACCTTGCCGAAAGGTTCGCCTATGTCGACAAGCATTGTCTCCTTAAAGGGCCGTATATCGACATCCAGATCTGAAAGGGCCCTGGCGAAACCGCCTTTACGGATTACCCCCTGGAAAGAGCCGGTAGCCGGGCTGTCCGCCACCAGCACCGCGGCATCGCGCCGCAGGGCGTATTCACACGCTGCCGCCACGATGTCCGGATGGGTCAAAACCCCGCTTTCCGGCCGGGCCGGCAATAACAGGTTGGGTTTGACCAGCACCTTGTCTCCGGCGCGAATAGTCCGACCGCCGCAGGTATCCAGCAAGTCCCATACCGCCGCCTTCAGTTCCGGCTGGGCATAGGATGCGGACTGCATGTAAACCGGCTGCATTAAAAAATGTCTCCCCTGATTGCATTATGGACGCTGATTGGATAGAAGCTATGTGCAAACGCCGATCGAGTCAATGACCACTTGCATTGCCGGTGCTCGGGTACGCGGCCCGGACCGGAATGTCGGCTGCCCCGGCTGCTGCCGGGAGGCAGGTGTGCCGGTGGGAGTATCGGGTTTGGCAAACACGCATCCATTCGGAGAACCATGGACAATCCCAAGGCCCTGCAAAAAAGGATCAAGCGCCGTTTAGTCGGGCGGGATCATACTTTTTTCGCGGTGACCCTGCCGGGGCTGGAGCCCCTTTGCCGGGAGGAACTGGCGGCTTTACCAATTGAAAGCCGGCAGCTGCAGGTTGAAAAGGGAGGGGTCCTGTTCCGGGCCCGACTACATGACGCCTATGCCGCCAACCTGCACCTGCGGACGGCTTCCCGCATACTCATGCGCATCGGCCAATTTCGAGCTGACAATTTCCCGCAATTGGAAAAACAATTGCGGTCGTTCCCCTGGGAACTCTACCTGATTCCGGCAGCAGCCGTATGAGTTTAAGGTGACCAGCCGGCGTTCGCGCCTCATTCACACCGCCGCCATTGCCCAGCGGTTCGAGCAGGCGATCGACGCCCGTCTTGCCGCCCACCCCGGCCTGCCGGCTCCCGGCGCTACCCCCCCGCCGGCTTTGAAGATTGCGGTCCGCAGTGTTGCCGACACCTTTACCCTCTCGTTGGACAGCAGCGGCGACCCGCTATATAAACGCGGCCTGAAAACCTACGGCGGCACGGCTCCCCTAAGGGAAACCTTTGCTGCGGCCATGCTGGCTATCGCCGGATTTTCACGGCACCGCATCCTGGTAGATCCCATGTGCGGGTCCGGAACCTTCACCCTGGAAGCAGCCCTGTACGCCAGCGGCATTCCGCCGGGGTGGTACCGCGATTTCGCCTTCATGGACTGGCCCTGCTACCGCCCCGGCCGTTGGAAGCATCTGCGTAAAACAGCCGGTACCCGGATTGATATTCCCGCGTCTCCCTGCATTTTTGCCTCGGACCGCGACACCTCGGCCGTTGCCAGTCTCCAGGCGGCTGTTACCAGGATCAATCTGGCGCCGGCAGTGCACCTGCAGACCGATGATTTTTTCACTTTGGCGCCGCCGGGGCACGGCGCGTCACCCGGCGTCGTGGCCCTCAACCCGCCTTATGGAATCCGCCTTAAAACCGAGGAATCCCTGGCCCGGCTATATTCTAAAATTGGATCGAGGCTTATGAGCGCGTATTCAGGCTGGAGCCTCGCCATGATCCTGCCGCGCAAAGACCTGCTGGACCACCTGCCTTTCGAAATCAGCGCAATGCCCTTTCAGCACGGGGGGCTGCACCTGACCCTGGCTACCGGAAAAATAGCGTAATTCCGGCCAGGTGTCGTGAACCGCGCCCCCTTGCACTTATTGCTAAACTATTACAGATATTTACCGATATTTAGGAATAGATGGAAACCGTGGGCCCGGGACATTGTCTGGGTGCCACCTGGATACAAATCAATTTAATTTCAGACAGTTGTGATGGTTCTGATTTTAAGGCGCCCCCGCTAAATAGCCTTGACAGGTACTGGTGGAATAACTTATTAATAATACTCTTCATCGGGCGGCGGTTTTGCAGGAGGTTTAATATGGTTAGGAAAACCTACGTTACCGATGATGATAAGGCCACATTTATTTGTGAAATCTGCGATCACGCCAAAATTGCCGATGTATCCCGGTATAAAAACATCGGCAAAGCCCTCACGGTAAAGTGCAAGTGCAGATGCGGGCACCAGTTCGAAATGACCCTCGAAAAAAGGGGCATGATTCGAAAAAAGGTCAATCTGGCCGGCATGTACAGCTACATATCACCGCTGGGTGATAAAATCGAAGGCCACATGAAGGTTCGGAATCTGTCCCGCAAAGGCCTGCAGCTGGAACTCAACCAGAATCACAACTTCCAGGTGGGTGATACCCTCGATGTGGATTTCCGGCTGGATGATGTCGGCCATTCACCGGTCCTAAAAAAGGTCGTCGTGCGCAATGTGCAGGGACGTTTGGTGGGGACCGAATTCGCCGAAGCGGAAGCATTCGATAAAAACCTGGGCGTCTATTTGATGGCCTAGCCTGGGAACGTGATCCTGAAGCCGGGTAATACCTTTTCTGCCCGATCGGTAGCCGGCGCCAGTCAAAATGATAGCGCCTGCAGGTCCGCGGCCGACGACACACCTTGCAGCCGGGGGAACCTCACGGATCATTTCCGTACCCGAGTTTATTTCCGGCCGGCCGGTGACGACCTCTTCCTGCGGTCCCACCCTGAGGACTACCAGAACCTATCTCAAAAAAAGGATGTTGGTTCAAAATGACTCGAAGCTAATGCCTAACGTGGTGCAAGGTGGCCGCGAGGCCAAACCCTCAGGAATACAAAAGTATTTTGATGGCTTGAACCGAGCGCCCAACAGAGTCGACCGGCCGCAGCTTAAGCGGAGGCTGAAGTCTGGACCAAAAGACTTTTTTGAGATGGGTCCGAAACAGCATACAATCAACAAGGACTCCGATCAATGCGTACAGATGTATATCGTAAACTAGCCGACACGCTGGATACCCTGCCCAACGGTTTTCCGACCACTGCCGACGGCCTGGAAATTACCCTGCTGAAGAAGATCTTTACCCCGGATGAAGCCGATCTATTCTGTGACCTGCGCCTTACCTTCGAGACTCCGGAGCAGATTGCCGAACGAACCGGACGCCCCCTGGAGGGTCTCGCCGATCAACTCACCGCCATGTGGAAACGAGGCCAGCTGTTTGGGGTCGATTTTGGGGAGGTGGTCGTATTCAAGATGGTCCCCTGGGTGTTCGGCATCTATGAATTTCAACTGGAGCGTATGGATCAGGAATTTGCCCGGCTGGCTGAAGCTTACAATGCGCATTTTGGACCGCAATTTTTCAAGGGCAAACCCCAGCTTATGCAGGTGTTGCCGGTCGAACAGACCCTGACGGAAAAACACGACCCCCTGCCTTATCAGCAGGTAACGGCCATTATCAATACCGGTGAATCGTTCGGGCTGGGTGAATGCATTTGCAAAAAAGAGCAGAAACTGCTGGGCAAAGGCTGTGAAGCGCCCCTTGAAATCTGCATGGGCATTGCTCCGATACCCGGCTATTTTGACAGCCACCGGACATTTCGGCCGATTTCAAAAAAGCAGGCTTTTGAAACCCTGGAAAAGGCCGAAGCCGCCGGACTGGTCCATATGACCAGCAACGTCAAAAGCGGGCATTACTATATCTGTAATTGCTGCGGCTGCTGCTGCGGCGTCCTGCGCTCCATAAACAAGTGGGGTTTGAACGAGGCTGCCAACAGCCACTATTTTGCGCAAATAGACCAGGAGAGCTGCATCCAATGTGGTGTCTGCCGGGACGAGCGCTGCCAGGTGCAAGCGGTCATGGAAATTGACCAGGCGTTCGAGATCGATGCCGACCGCTGCATCGGTTGTGGTCTGTGTATTTCGACCTGTCCATCCGAATCCATCGCCCTGATCCACCGCCAGCCTGATGACCATACGCCGGTACCCGCCGACGAGAAGGCCTGGTTCGAAGCCCGCGGACGTTCCCGCGGGGTGGATTTCAGTCAGTTTCAATAACCCGTTGATCAATATGGAAATCGGCCGCTATATCATCTGGCAAGTCAGCCCCGATATGTTCTCGATCGGTCCGGTGACCCTGCGCTGGTACGGGTTTCTGTTCGCGCTGGGCTTTTTGATCGGCATGCTGGTCATGCAGTGGATATTCCGGGTCGAGGGCCGCGCACGTCATGATGTGGACCGTCTGTTTCAGTATGTGGTCATCGGTGCCCTGGTTGGTGCCCGGCTCGGTCACTGCCTGTTTTACGATCCCGCCTATTATCTGACACATCCGATCGCCATCCTGAAGATCTGGGAAGGCGGTCTGGCCAGTCACGGTAATGGAATCGGACTCTTCATCACTCTCTACCTGTACGCCCGCAATACGCCGGGGCAGACCTACCTGTGGATCCTGGACCGGCTCAGTATCGCCACCGCTCTGGCCGGCACGTTTATCCGGCTGGGCAATCTGTTCAACTCGGAAATCCTGGGGACGCCGACGGATGTTCCCTGGGCTTTTATCTTTGCCCGGGTAGACGCAATACCGCGCCACCCCGTACAACTCTACGAATCGGTTGCCTATGCATGTATATTTTTGATGCTGCTCATGCTCTACCGCCGGAAACGTACTGCGATTTTGCCGGGACAGCTGCTGGGGGCGTTTTGCACCGCAACGTTTGGCATCCGGTTCATACTCGAATTTCTAAAAGTGCCTCAGGCCGCTTTCGGACATGAATTCTTCCTCAACATGGGACAGCTGCTCAGCATTCCATTTATCATACTGGGCGTCTGGATGCTGCTGCACAGCCGCAGGTATGCAAAAAGGTCCGCATAGATAAGTTCGCCTGGAAGTGGCCTGCTCGCCGGGCGATCTGGGCACCGCCTTTTTTATTGGCATCCTGCTAAAGGGCCTGATAAAATAGCACCGAATCGAAATGTGAAGAATCCTGGCCGGATTCAGGGGGTCAGGCCGAAGACTGAAGGCTGGAAAAATACCCTAATACCAACCTGAAAGCAGGGACTGTACTTTTAGGCAAGAACCGCAATCGGTTGGACCCTTTTGGAAAGCGCTTCTCCTTCAGCCTTCAGCCTAAAAACCTGGGCCCAAACACGCCGAGGTAACAGGCTATCTCTGAACTACCCCTGCAGATCAGGTTATTTAACTGAACAAACAAGGAGCATAGCATGACCGTCACAGCCGAAGCCGTTTGGCAGGATATCGAACAGATCAGAAACCAGGCACCGCTGGTTCACAATATCACCAACTACGTCGTCATGAACACCACGGCCAATGCCCTGTTGGCCATCGGCGCTTCACCGGTCATGGCCCATGCCGTGGAAGAAGTCGCTGAAATGACCGGCATTGCATCGTCTCTGGTGATCAATATCGGCACGCTCAGCAATCCCTGGGTACAGGCTATGGCCGCCGCGATGACAGCCGCCGCCGAGAAACAGATCCCGGTTATCCTTGATCCGGTCGGCGTGGGCGCCACAGCTTACCGCACCCAGACCGCTGACACACTGATGGCGGTTGCCGCGCCGGCCATCATTCGGGGAAACGCCTCTGAAATCATCGCCCTGATGGTAAGTGATGCCCGCACCAAGGGGGTGGATGCCACCGCTGCCGCGGAAAGTGCCGTGACCGCCGGCCGGGCCCTGCATGACCAGGTCGGCAGCACTGTCTGCATCAGCGGGGAGACCGATTATATCATCGGCTCGGACGAGGTTCTGACCATTGCCAACGGCCATCCGCTGATGCCCCGGGTGACCGGCCTGGGCTGCACCGCAAGCGCGCTGTGTGGTGCCTTTGCGGCCGTTAACCCGGCCCCCGGGCAAGCCACGGCCCACGCCATGGCAACCATGGGCATCGCTGGAGAAATGGCGGCTCAAAAAGCCGACGGGCCGGCGACGTTGCAATCCGCATTTCTCGACAGCCTCTATCGAATCCAGAAAGAAGACGTTTGCCTCCTGCGGGCCGGGACCGCGCAATGAAAGGTGTCTACCTGGTAACAGACCGTGAGCTGTGCGGCACACGGGGCGTGGCCGCAGTGGTCGCGGCGGCTGCCCGGGCCGGGGTCTGCTGTGTTCAACTCAGGGAGAAAACCGCATCCACCCGCCGCTTTATGGAAACAGCCGCCCGCATCCTGGCCCTGCTGGCCCCGCAGCGTATACCGCTGATCATCAATGACCGCGTGGACGTAGCCCTGGCGGTGGGCGCGCAGGGGGTGCATGTGGGTCAAAGTGACATGCCCCCGGAAACCGCCCGGCGGTTGATGGGGCCGGACGCGATTATCGGTCTTTCCGTGGAAACCTGGGACGACGTGCTAGCCGCCCGGCATTTGGAAGTCGATTACCTGGGAATCAGCCCGGTATACGCCACGCCGACGAAAACGGATACCAAGGAGCCCTGGGGCCTGGCAGGGGTCACCCGGATCAGGGATTTTACACGCCATCCGCTGGTGGGCATCGGCGGGCTGGACGCATCCAATGCGGCCGCGGTAATCAGGGCCGGGGCCGATAGTATCGCGGTGGTCTCGGCCATATGCGCCGCCGAAGACCCGTTTGGGGCTACTGCGCAGTTGCGTGAAACCATTGAGCAGGCGCTTGAAGAACGGGGGGAGAAGGCAACTTTAGAAGGGGCCAAGTGACAAGCAAACCAACAAGGTGCCGAACAAACCCTGGACCCCTTGACCCCTCGTACCCTTGAAACTTTGAACACTTCAATAAAAATCTGGAGCGAATCATTAAAATGAAAACCTACAAACGCGCGCTGACCATTGCCGGTTCAGACAGCGGCGGCGGCGCCGGTATACAAGCGGACCTGAAAACATTCAGTGCCATCGGCTGTTTCGGGATGTCGGTGGTTACTGCGCTCACCGCGCAGAATACGGTCGCCGTTACCGCCATTCATCCGGTGCCCCCTGAATTTATTACCCGCCAGCTCGATGCCGTCCTGACGGATATCGGGGTCGATGCCGTCAAGATAGGCATGCTGCACTCACCGGACGTTATCCAGGTGGTTGCAGAGGCCCTGCAGCGTCATGCCGTGACCAACATCGTACTCGATCCGGTCATGGTCGCCAAAAGCGGCGATAAACTGCTGCAGGACGATGCCGTGGCCGCCCTCAAATCCTACCTGGTTCCCCTGGCCGATGTGATAACGCCCAACCTGCCCGAGGCCGGCGTATTATTGTATGGCGAAGTTACCACAGAAGCTGAGATGGCGGCGGCATGCCGCGATTTGGCCCAACTGGGCTGCCGGGCGGTACTCTTGAAAGGCGGCCATCTACAGGGTGCCCAGAGCCCCGATCTTTTATATGTGCACGATGCAGAGAACCCGATACGCCTGGAGGCCGATCGCATCGACACGCCCAATTCACATGGCACCGGATGTACCCTCAGCTCGGCCACGGCAGCTCACCTGGCCCTGGGCCGGCCGATCGAAGCCGCCGTACGGGAGGCAAAGCGTTACGTATTGCAGGCACTCACCGCCGGTGCCGGATATACCCTGGGGCAGGGGCACGGACCCGTGCATCACTTTCATACGTTCTGGGATTGAAACCAAAGGACCCAAACAGGTGGACCCGCACACCCTTGTCATTTTCGATTTCTCCGGTACGCTGAGCCTGAGCGCAGTTGCTTTCGGCCGACCGGATCGACTGCAGCGGCATCTTGAAATGAGCGGGCTGGCTGCCATCGGCATCGGTACGGTGGAGCGCTACTGGCAGGGGGTGGTCAACCCGACCTGGGAGACAGCCAGCCGGTCTGCGGCGGGTTTCAAATCCATTGCCGCTGAATACATCGTGGCACAGAAAATTTCAAAGGCGCCCCGGCAAAGGATCGAGGCTGCGCTCTCCAGATTCGTGGATGCCTATTTGCAAAATTCACGTATTGAACCTGAATGGCGGCCGCTTCTGGCCGAGATACAACAGGCTCCGGATACAATGGGCCTGATTGCCACTGACCACTACGCCGAAGCATCGCCGGCCATCCTGAAACACCTGGATGCCCTCGGCATCAAGGCCTCCCCGGCCGGCCGGCTGGAGGACCCGACCGCTCGAACAGCCTTTATCGTAGCCAATTCAGCCGACATCGGCTGCCTCAAAGCAGATCCCGGCTTCTGGCAGGCCCTGCAGGGCAGCTGTCTGCCCGGGCCGCTGAATAAGGCGGTCCTGGTGGATGATTTTGGTCAGAGTGAACAGGCGGACGATGGGTATGCACAGCCCGACCGGATAGCCAGACGTATGGCGGCAACCCAAAAGGCCCTACGCGACGTCCTGCGTGTCGAGCCGCGGATCATCCCTTTCCGGATGGAAAGCGATCCGGCCACTGCAATTGCCGCCGCTGCCCAGATCATCAGAGAGGCTTTGCAAGCATGAGACCCACAGGAACCTATTCATCGCCGCCGCTGATGAAAAACGGCCATATCCAGACGATCTTCCCTTCCCTGTTCCGGAAAATCAAGAACGTTCAATATGTGCGTGTGAACGTATCGAGACACCAGATGATGATTTCCTGGATCTTGACTGGTCCCGGTGCGGCAGCCGCCGGTTGGCTGTGATCTCACACGGTCTGGAGGGCGATTCCGACCGGACCTATGTGAAAGGCATGGTGCGCGCTCTCAATATGTATGGCTGGGATTGTCTGGCCTGGAACTTCAGGGGCTGCAGCGGTCAACCCAATCGCCGTTTGAAATCATACCACAGCGGCTCGTTCGATGATCTAACCCTCGTCATTGAACACGCGATCGCCGCCGGCGACTATGCCCGGTGCGGGTTGATGGGATTCAGCATAGGCGGCAATATCACACTTTTGTATCTGGGCAAAAACCGGGACCGGGTCCATCCGCAGGTGAGCTGCGCAGCAGTTCTATCGGTCCCCTGTGACCTGGCCGCCGGGGCCGAGGCCCTGGCCCGGCGCACCAATGCCGTGTACATGCAAAGATTTTTAAAACTCCTGGGCGCCAAGGTGCGGGCTAAAAAAGCACTCTTCCCCGATCGCATCGATATCTCTGATTACCACTCGCCCCGTAACTTCCGGGACTTCGACGAACGCTATACCGCCCCGATCAACGGCTTTAGGGATGCAGACGACTACTGGGCCCAATGCAGCAGCAAACCGTGGATTTCCGCCATTGCCGTGCCCACGCTTATGATCTCAGCCAGCAACGACCCTTTCCTGGCGCCGGCCTGCTTCCCGGTGGAGGCGGCCGCGGCCAATCCGGCGGTGCACCTGGAAATGCCTGCATCCGGGGGCCATGTGGGTTTTATCCAATTCAACCACCAGGGCTTGTACTGGTCCGAGCAGCGGATCGCTGATTTTTTCGATCAACATGGCGGTCCGGACTCCCTGGAGAAAAAATCGACAACCCCTTAACAGCCGAGGCATTCACCATGAAACAGCGGTTATCGTATCTGACAGGCATACTGTTGGTCACCCTGCTCTGCCTGCAATCGGGCTGCATGTCTAAATTCAACCGGCTGGAAGAGCCAAAATTGAACCTGGTCGGGTTCAAGCTGATAGAAGCGCAACTGCTGGAGCAACGCTATGCCCTCACGTTTCGCCTGATCAATCCCAATGATGTGGCCCTGCCCATCACCGGTATATATTATGAAGTGGAATTGGAGGGTAAAGCCTTTGCTACCGGTGTCAATGCTTCTCCGATCGACCTGCCTGCCTATGGTGAGACGCGGGTCACGGTCGAAATGAGCACCACGCTGCTGCAGTCCATCCGTCATCTGGCTGTTATCGCCGCAGCCAAACCGGAAAACCTGGATTTTCACCTCAAGGGGCACCTCAATGTCGATCTTCCCATGATAGGTAAAGTCCCCTTCTCGGAAGCCGGGAAGATCAAATTGGTTCAATAAATTTCGTTTTGAGTTTTATAACTGGTTGCAATTTGCGGCTACCCAGTTTTCACACTAACGCGGCTGATCAGCCGCGCTGCTTTTAGCGTCGGCTGAATTAGCCTTGCTAGAAAGTTTAATGCTATTCCCAACCCAGCAGCTTTAAACTCCTATCCTGGAACTTCCACACGTATTTTTGAAAAATTATAAATAATATTAAGCAACTCATTCTGTATGGGAGCCTGGGTCCAGACTAACACTCCATTTGTTCCAGCAAAAAGAGCAATCACACATCCCAATACCTGATAAAATTCTAAGTGTTGATCATTCAAATCCCTCTCGCTTTTGTACGCATCAAGATATTTTTGCGTTTCAATATTGGAATCAAATGATGGAATTAGATGTTTGGTTGCTGCGTTAAAGACAACCATTGTAGAAGCAACATCCATAGCTGGATCACCAATCTTACAACAACTCCAATCTAGAATCGCTGAGACTGCGCTATCTTTAGCCAATAAATTTCCCGGATGAAAATCTCCATGACAAATGGAAGGATTATCACACTCAGTCGGTCTGTTTTCCACCAGCCATCTGCAAATATGTTCTAACCACGGTAAACGCTCACTTGCTTTGAGTAACCGATCAAGCTTCCTTTCAATATTATTTTGGCGTTCTTCAAAACCATCTGCAATCAAATCCTCACTTAATCGGCTCGAATTAGCATCGTGAAGCGCAGCATGTGTTTTACCAAGTACGATTACAGTATCTTTACCCAGGACCAGCGGTAAAATCTCTCCCGGTAAAAAATCCATTATTGTAAATTGACTTCCAAAATAACTCTGATCCGTACAGCTGTAATATACATAAGGCACAGGAAACCCTTGGTCGACCAGAGAATTGTGAACAATTTTCTCCATGAAAGCGTGATTAGTATGATGTTCTTTTCTGAATTTTCTAAGAACCAGAGGTCTTGAGAGAGATGGTGGAACGTTTTTCAATTTGAAATGGAAAATTGAAGTTTCATTTCCGCCCTTAAGCTTTGACGGATGCGTCGCATAGCCAATATTTGAATCGCCGAGTCTGTCTTTCAGAAAAGCCAGTAGACTATAAGAAACTTGGTTAACATCATTTCCAGATATGTCCATTTTTTTTCTTTTTGGCGATAGTTGGGTTTTACCGGTTCATTCTAACGCGTGTATCAGGAGTTGTTGGAGCGTCGTGAAAGCAATCCCCCGCATGCAGTGGTTGGACGGCCCGCTCTGCAGCAGCTATGAATGACATTGTTGCCTCCTTTTTAGCCGTAGATGATCGCCTGGGCTTCCCGGGTAATGTCAAAGTGGTCTTTTCCTTCGATTTGTATCTCGAAATCGAATTTCTTGTTGAGATAGCGCTTGATGCGTTCAGGCCCCATGCAGTGGATTTTGAAGTCCAGGCCGAGTTCTTTACAGCGCTTCGCATCACCGGCATATTTGCGCTTATTGAAGCCACAACCAAAAGTGTCGTTAGATTTCTCTTCACGTATCATTTTTAAGGCAACAATTAGCTTCCAAAGTCATTATCCTGGTTCTATTTTTCATATATATTGTAATTACTTATAGTTGAGGCGACCAGTTTTGGTTGCGACAATTTGTATGTTCTTTTGTATGTGGTCCAAAATTTCTTTCGTCCAACTGTTGAACTAAGAGGCGCCGGTTTCCCGGAGTTCCTCTTCGGTTATTTGTTGTGTTTGTTGGCTGCCTTTTCCTCTGCACTTTCATACAAATTTCAATATATTTATTCTTCCTGTGCTAATTCTGTTCATCACATAATTTACATATTGGCTTGCCATCAATAAAGACAGGTCTTTTCAATTTATAATATCTCATATGGCCCTGTATGCTATGAAGGACGGCCCTATCCGCGCCTATACGGTCGTTATAATAGGTTCCCCATAGTGCAAAGTCATACAGGGGTGAAAGGATAACCGGTTTACCGTATTCCAATAAATGCCAGCGAAATGGCCCGCACCCTTCGTGATTCTGTATATCTATTTCCTAAACAAGTTTTTGAATTTCATCAGCGTTGTTTGATTCTCCGGATGAACATAATGATGAGGCAAAAACCATACACATTGCTTTGGCCGGATCAGGCTCCTTGTTAGTAGCGTAGAATTGAACCTTCACCCACTCATTTGCAAAATAGCCGCTTTTCATCTTGTAACCTTTTTTTCTGATCTCGAGCTTTCCATTTTTAGTGTCAAGTTCATCGGCTTCATAATAATTCAGGCTTGCACGTATATTGTCTATCCCCATACAGCCTGTAAAGGATACAATGGATAATAGTAAGATAGGCCTAAGCATGCGTCTCATAGTTCTGCCTCGCTTCTGCATAGATATAACGTTTGAATCAAGGAGTTGGGCGCGGCCTTTTGGGCCCAATCCCTTTTAAATCAATTGTTAAACCCAAAAGTTTCAAGGAAAGGGAAGACAGCCTGGATTCTCATAAAGCCATTCTACAAGTTCAGTCCGACTTTCTTTAAATTGTTTCCTTTCCTCCTTTTTACAGCCAGAAAGAATACCTGAACCTTTTTTGTAGGATTTCAATATTTGGTCTTTTCGACTTTTGACCTAGAGGAAATAAACAGCTTCACTTTTTCCACCCTATGACGTTTGAACTGATGTACATGTTGCATAATTTGTTATTGAGGTACAATGCAATACGATGTCGGCCTGCTCTCTAATACTATTTCCTGCTTCAAACAACTGTGTTTAAGAAAAAGACATGTATTCTTACAAAGCTCTACCACGTTTTGCGAATTTCACGCTTGGTCACCGGGGCTTTGCCACTATTGGTGCAGACGTCGCAGGCTAAAGACCGTGCAGCCTGGCAAAGTAGTCGGACGCTGTGCTGGTTGCCTTTAGTTCTGGCCCAACCGCATTGTCCCTTGGAGTAACTGCAAACTACTATGCAGCCATGTTTGTAGCTTTTGTCTGCAGCACTTGGGGGGTAACTCTTGCCGGTCTCTACTTTCATTACGCCAGGCAGTGGGTCGTCAGTGGCCCAACTATTTTGTGTCAGACTAAATGCAGATACTAAAACTATACCCAGCACACAGATAGTAAAAAGGTTTCTTTGCATGTCGTTCCTCCTCTCTATTATTTGTCAGAAGGTCAGGTTATCTGAGCCATTGATGCCTTAAAATAAAACTGTTAAGCAGGCGAGAGTTGACGAGTATTCTGTATTTGCTTTTTAAAAGGACTCACTCGCATAGAGCATCCTTCCAATCTTGTCGTAGGATGGCCCACAACGCAACGTCCTCGAATTGCCCCCACTTCTGTACACGTTGGCGCAGCACCCCTTCTTGCTTGAAGCCGTTCTTCTCAAGGACACGTCCAGAAGCCGGGTTTCGCAACATGTGGTAGGCAAAGAGCCTATTAAGGCCGAGGCTCTCAAAAGCGTATCTAACAACCGCCTCGACAACTTCGCTCATATAACCTTTACCCCAATCTTCAACAGTCAGCCAGAAGCTCAGCTCTCCCTGCAAATGCTCGCGGTCGATATCACGCACCTCAACCAGACCACAAAATTTATTTTTCGTCTTCTGTTCAATCGTGAAGGTCGCGATGAAACCTGCTTCTCGATCTGAGTGCTGCCTGGCAACGTACCGCTTTGCCTCTCCAACTGGATAAGGATGCGGAAGAGAGATCATGGTATCGGCGATCTCACGTCTGCCGGCGGCGTCCTGGATTGCTGCTGCGTCCGATCTCTCAAGCGGGCGCAGCCGGAGCCGCATGGTTTCAATGAAAGGTTGTTCGATCATGAAGAATTACTTTAAAACCGTGAACGACTAAGTTAGCGGATTGCGATAGTTGGTCCACTGCACCAACAGGACATACCGCCTTATTCAATTACAGAAAAATTGTGCATGAAGATCTCAATAAGAGTTGGCCCAGGCATTGCCTTCCCTTTTGAAGTTCGAGGCGTAACTCGCCGATGCGATGTGAATGTTATTCCTTTACTTTGGGCATGAGCTAAAACAACATGGGCAGCTTTTGCAAAACGGCTGATGACCTTGGCAGTATAATCATGCTGGATCAAAAGACCGGTTTCCAGATCGAACCTAAAATATTGTTTTTGACAATGGGTTGGCATATCGCTCGGGAAGGTAGCTTCGAGAAAACCTTCTGAAATTTCGGTCCAATTGATATCGCGGCGTAAGAGGAGAGCAGGTAAAGTCGCGTAATTCCACATCGCATAATTGGCAAAATAGACCATATCCAGGTCATCCCAGTACAAAATGCGACGTCCCCCAGGAAAATATTTACGAGCATTTATGCGATCTTGCAGTACCTCGCCTTTCTCATTTTCAAGACGCACGTTTGGTCCTTCCAGTATTCCCGTTTTGTTTGAATCTTTTCCAATAGGAGTGATTCCGCAAATTGGACGAGTTATGTCAAGTGCAGCCCTGGCATGCTTGAAGGGGGGTCTTCGTTTGAGGAAAAAAGCCAAACCATTGGCGCTAAATTCTACCTCAATGATTTTTGCGCTCTCCCACAATTCTTGACCGCCATATGCATCCACTGCTTTTTGTATGGTTTTATTCATCTTTGGCTGTAGTGTATCTTGGAATAACGGATTAGCTGAGCCGCGCGCGGTGTTTGCGCGTCTTACTCCAGCGATTTGTTATGTTTGGTCGCTGTTATACGAGTGACAACTTTGTAAAGAAAAAAGATTAGTAGGACTACGGTTGGGTAGAAAATCATCGAAAATTCTTTATACTTATCAGGAGCGATCCCAAAAATGTTGAAAACAAGCTCAGCCTCATATTGCAACCATTCCTTTTGATAAAGAATCCTCGATAAAAATACTGTTATTACAATTAGGATCGCCAAAATTAAAAGTATTCTATTCATACTCGGCACTCGTTCCAACATCGAACCACTTCGATCGGAATAATCTATACTTTCGAGATCAGACCCATCAGTATCAATTGTGGTGCCGCACCTACAAAGGTGTCTACCTTTAGGTATCCATTTTAATTCTTTTCCACAATTTGGGCATGTTTGGGTGTTGTCATTATCCATAGATTGTCCAAACATAACGGTTGTGTTAAGACGCGCGCGGTTTTTGCGCGTCGGGTTCTCCAGCGATTTGTTATACGTAACCTATTGGAAGTTAATACCTAACATTTCAACAAACCAAATATTACCTGAAAAACCAACATAGATAACGAGTATCGGAAATAACATAGCTAAAGTCGACATTATTTTTGGTTGTAATTGCTTTTGAAGCAGCACATGGCAGATAAGTAGAATGCAAATTATCACGCCCAAAATTGGGTTGATGATGAAATGAAAAGTCGTCCAGATAAAAGCACCTGTGCCTTTGTTTAAAAATAACGGCCCATATTCGGTGACCATGACCCATATAAAAAAAAGAATGACCGCAATAATTCCTAAATAAGGATTTTCGATCAAATTATTTTCTTTTCTCGTTCTCATATTATTTTCTACGTATAACGGTTGAGCTGAGACGCACGCGGCTTTTGCGCGTCGGTTTTTCCAGTGACATGTTATATTTATCTTAATTTTCAGCGCTTATGAGTGCTACCAGAGTATAAAAACTATCCCTCGTTTTTTTATTTCTATTAATACTTTTGCTTGCGCTTACTCCGTCTGATACCACATCCTTCACTACTTTAACAATAGCATGAAATATTAGATCTTTATTTAATAAGCCGACAATATTTATGAACTCGATTGGCTCATTTTTGGCTTCCATTTCCAGTTTCATAATCGACAATTGCTGATACCGAAAGTTTTTGGGATAACTCCCAAGTCCAAAAAGCCAAGATTGTAATTGCGGAGATTCAATCACAGCATTAATGAAGTCTATGATGTATTGGTGGCGGTTCCTTCTAAAAGGCCACATGTAGAATCCTTTTAGCATAACGCTTCGCATCGGCGGTGCATTACTGCGCGAATGCGCTTGTTATGCGTCATGATGATAAAAATCGCTTCAGTGCTTACATAGGTTAAGTTACTTGCCAGCATATCTTGCTATCCACCATATATTTCCACACGGATCTTTGATTCCTGCCATGTAATCCCCATGTGGTCGTACATTGGGCTCCATGACAGATATTGCGCCTGCGGAAAGTGCTTTCGAAAATACAGCCTCGACATCGTCGACATATAGATGCATCTGCGACACATTCACCTGATATTGTTCGTTACTTTCGTTTAGCATAATTACTGAGTCTCCGATACGGACACGAGCATGCTGGATGCTTCCATTAGGGTGTCGATTAATTACTACAATAGTTCCGCCGAATACCTCTACCAGGAATTTAAGTAATTGATCCGCATCAGAAACGGTAAAATACGGCGTAATATTGTGAAGTCCCTCGGGTATGTTCATTACTTACACGATAAAAATTTTAGTGGTTACTGAGAACTGATGATGAGATTGACTCATAACGTTCTGCATGCCCGGCCGGGAAAACAAACCAAGCCTATGCATATGATACGTTTATTGATGAATATATAAAAGTTAAAAATGGCATCGTTTTCCCGGTCCGCTGTCTATGCAGTGGTTAGCTATCCTTTTGTCTTGTTATAATATTATGTTCATCCAATGCTAAAATCGACGAAGAAGAGTTAGCAAGGCCCGACCCCGAAGCCAAACTTAGAAAAAGACGTTAATTCCCGTCACCAGAATATGGCGCGTGATGAATTCCCCGCGAATACGTTGCCGGTTATGCCGATACCCTAATTTCATCTTTATACTCTCCGACGGAAAAAAAGAAAGCCCGAACCTGACCCAGTTTGCTTCGATCCAGTCATTGCGGGTACTATAAAAAATCTCGTTTTCAATGAAAGGTTTCATCTCTAATGACGTCAGTTTCCACGGCGCGGTGGCCGTGAACTCTTGCCGCAGCCTGACATCGTTGTCCCGCCAATCGGGAAAGCGGAATTCTGCCCGGGAGCGGCTCGTAAGTCGCCAGCTATCCAGCATGTTGGCGTAGTAAATCTCTACCATAGGTCGCTGCTCTGTTCGCCAATCCTCGCCTATCCTGAAACGGGCGTAGCGATATCCAATACGAGCGCTCCATTGCTTGTTAAATTGGTACCCCAGGCTAGCGCCTGTGTAACCCAGAAAGAGTTGTTCATTATCGTCGCGGAAGGATAGATTAGACCTTGAGATAACAAACCAGTCTTCGTTCAGCTTAAGCTTAAAGAGTAGGTTATGGCTTGATCCCCAGTCCTCCTCAGCATGAACGTCTGATAAAAATAGGCATACAAAAAGCAGGATGAGGAAGGAATGTACTTGTAGAATCAAGGCCATTTTTAACGTTTGAGTTAAGGGGTTGGGTGCGCTTTTGGCCCAATTTCTCTTAAATGATTTGTTAGGCACACACCTAATAAGAAATAGATTTTGCCATCTTTATGAAGTAGATCACACCTAACACAGAGGTTATTATCGCAATTATCAATACTCGAACGGCTGCCTTTATTAGATCAGAGGAGCTTGCGTCTTCTCTGATAGTTAGGTCTTCGATCTCTGATTCTGGGGCTATAGATTTTTCAGGACGAATACTATTTTCAACGAGATTTGCTAAAGTATCAACTCTGTCGATCAAGTGACTTATATTGATAGCTTTATTATTGTAATAAATGGTAGTTTTGTGGGTACCTCTGGTCACATTTATGATGTCGCGCAGTTTGATTTGTTTCTTTCCAATTAAACGGTGAACAATAATAAAGTTGTTTTCAATAAACTGAATTTTATAAGGAAAGTTGGCGATGTAGAACAAATAGAATATCAGAAACAAAAAGATGTAGTCGTTAGGGAAATTGTATATTCCAAACACAAAGAATGCCAAACCTGCTGCGACTATATAGATATATTCTTTCTGTATTTGAAATGTCATATTTGGTGCCTAACGTTTGAGCTAAGACACGCGTTTTAGCGCGTCGTTTTTGAGCGACTTGTTAGGCCTGAAACTTTACGAATCAGCCCAGTTATTAGAAAAGCCATCGGGATAAACCTATCTATATACCCTACTACTGTCATTTTGCGTTTTTGTTCGAACAAATCTGTTGACCCTATAGCGTTTCTGTATCCATGTTCTCCCCATTCCTTGCATGCGTCACTTCCAACTTGTACTGATTCCAATGGATCAAAGATAATACCGTCTGTAACTGAACATAATGCTGCGACAGCCGCAGAAGAACAAGCCATTTCATCAAAATTACTACCTGTTTTTAATGTAACTAAAGACTGATATTCGGGAGGGATGTCTATTTTAAAAAGTTCTTCTTGACTGGGTTCGCTGTAGTAGTATTCGAACCCAGATTTGGACCCTTTGTGCATGACTGGGAGAAAACCCGAAAAGGCTTTCATATCAATATTATCGTCTAGGACAATGTCATACCCAAGAGACAATATTGTATCTTTCCACTGGCTGGCAGTAACTAACTTAGTCGGTTTGAAAAATACACATGTTTCTACTGACATAAGAGTTTCCCTTTAGGCCTAACGTCTGAGTGGAGACGCGCGCGCTTTTTGCGCGTCGCTCTCCAGCGATTTGTTATGCAGATCCTCCGAGCCAGGCGATTGTGATTGCAAGTATTCCTGTGACCGCGTTGAAACTGCACCAGCCGATTCGCATAGTTTCACTCCACATTCTATGACCCAGTTTCCTTCTGTTGCTTTCCCACCCCCATGCGCTAACCGCGTGATAAATCAAGATGGGCCCTGGGATCCAGGCCAACTTGTACCCCCATTCTGCGTTCAAGAAGAGCCCCACAGCTGCAATGCCATAGATCCATGCTATTGCTACGTCGGCAACAGCAATTGCTTGTTCATAGGCCCTGAACTCTGGAGCTAAATTGGCTTCTGCGATTCCCAATTTCGCTGCCAGATCCCAATTGATTAGAGAGATCAACTGGCCTATCCAGTGGAAGAGGAAACCCACTATCAGCAACATCAAGCCAAGAACGATATTTGAGTATGGAAAGAGAGGTGTCATTTGTTTTCATTTAACTGCAGACGTGGCGTTCACCGGCACGCGATCACGCGTGTCGGGTGGAATGATTTGTTAGCTTATATTTTATTGATTTTACAAATCCATAAATTACAAAGAAAAGTGATACCAACTGTTGAATCATCAATATTGGTGCATTCTGTATATACATCAAACCTGCCATAGAAACATTTCCGAGCATAAAAAACAGCCACCCTATAGGATTATTTTTTGCTATGTAGTACCCACTAAGCAAGAACCCAAACATCACTCCGATTTCCAGCAATTGCGTAAAAGAGGTAATGCCACCATGATGTTTTAGGCTAAATCCAACGCCAATAGTGAGGGAAGTGTAAGTCAGAATAGTGACAACATAATATATAAACTTTCTTGGCTTTCGATTACCATGCCACGATAGGTATAAACCGAGTAGCATGGCCGGGACTCCCCCTGCTTCAATTGAAGCAGCAATCCAATCTTGATTTCCGATTAAGATTATTACCCATGGGGGAACGCCAAGAATGTATACCAGCCAGCCTGCAATTCTAATTTTTTTACTAATTCGATCGGCCTTACCCTCAGATATGGCGAAAAATATTTTATTTAAGAGGTAAAAACAACCGCCCCATATTTGAAGAAACAGATCCATTTATTTCAATATTTCTTTAAAGCTAACGGTTGAGCTCACAGGCTGGGGAAGATGGCGCCCTTTTTGCTCTGCAAAAAAGGTGACAGCTTCTCCAGTCCTTGTGCAGCGACTTGGTAGCCTTTTACAGTTTTAGGTACAAAGACTACTAAAATATCCTCTATGTAGAGCTAAGATAAAACATAAAATACAAAGGCTAAAACATAGTAGGGATGCAAAACGATATAATACCGGCCGTTTTAATTTTGACTGATATACTGAAATAATTAAAGTGAATGGAACAAGGAGATATTGAAGCAAACCAGGACCGTTAACCCAGCCTCTTAAACGATCTCGAGATGTACTATAAGGCGATATCCTCCACTTACCATCCTTACACTCATCTTTTCGTGGTAGATAATTATCAGCTTGTGAATTCAATATTACAATTTGGATAGCTGTATTAACACAAAAAAGAGTTAAAATAATCATGACTAAGAAAAGTATTCGATGTTTCATCTTTATTTAAGGCTAACGTTTGAACTCAGGGGCGCATGGCCTTAGCGTCCCCACCAGTGGTTTGTTATGGACAGGGTCCTATTGGTGAGCGGTATATTCATCCAGCAACCGGCGTATCATTTTCTGATACTGCGTGTTGTATTTCTTTGCTTCCTTTTTGAAGAAATCAACACTCGTCTTGCTAAGAGAAATTGTGACCTTGACAGTCTCATCTTTCAAGGCAAGTTCCTCCGGTGAAGGTAGGAAGTCAGAAATAACCTTCACCTTTCCCATTGGCTCATCCGTGTATTTGATTTTGCTTTTCATATATCTTTTTCCTTTCCGCCAGTACCCGGCTCCAATGATTCTGATTTTGAGTTTTCGGTATGTAAATCGTACCGTCAGGATTCCACCAGCCACCTGGCCAAGACAGTAATAACGTTTTTCGTCCTGGCTATGCTCCAGATCCTCAAGAATTATACGGTGGTAATCGAGGAAAGCGAGTTGTGCCAGGGCAAATGAGACACCATGTTTCTCTTGATTTATCAGGTCTTTGGCAGAATCCCACTCAAAATCAGATCGTTTTGTCATATGAATAAGATACGGCGAGGGAATATATTTGTCAATATATTTATATGGCTAAAAATATGGCTTTTGTTGTCCATAACGGTAGAGTTAAGGGGTTGGGCACGATTTCTTGCCGAATCCCTCTTAAATGACTTGTTATCTGGAGATTTTGTTTAAGCTGCTTTGATTCGTTTCAGGCCACTTACATCGAGAGACATTTCGGCCTTCCATAAATCATATTGAGATTGAAGCCGCAGCCAGCCTTCCGGGGTACGACCAAAGACCCGGTATAATCTCAGTGCCATCTCTGGACTGATTCCTGCTCGGCCATTCAACAAAGTAGAAAGCGTTTTACGAGTAACTTTCAATGCTTTTGCGGCTTCCGTAACGGTTAAACCAAGTGGCTCAACACAAAGCTCTCTTATGATTTCTCCTGGATGGGGTGGATTATGCATCCTCATGGCACACCTCTAATGATAGTCCTCATAGTTTACGTCAAAGGCATCACCATTTTCCAATCTATAAGTGACGCACCAATTCCCACTGACCTTCAGGGCTGAGGTGCCTTTTCGATTTCCTTTCAACTCATGCAGGTCTGATCCAGGTAGATCCAGATCTTCCACCGTTTCAGCGGTTTCAAGGAGTGCGAGAATTAATCTTAAACGTTTCAAATGGTTAGCATTGACACCCGAAATAGTTCCCTTTTCGAATAATTTCCGAAGGCCCTTATGTTTGAAATTTTGAATCATCCAGACAAGAGTGCAACCAGTTACGTTACGGGTGTCAAGTTGAATTATGTATTTCTAGATAACGGTTGAGCTGTGGGGCGCACGATTTTAGCGTCCCCACCAGTGGTTTGTTCGCTTAGGTGCTTTTTATGTATTTCTTCAGATCTCGATAATAATTTTGGTGTGGGCCAATCATGATCAACTCAAGGTTCTCATCAATAAAGCGGTAGGCTAAAAGATACTGAATTGTTTTGAGTTTAAATTTATGTACGTAAATACCCCGCAGATCACCCTTTTTCTCGGTGCCAATCGCAGGTTCTTCAAGGATGCGTTTAATTTGTTTATCAAGTTGAGATTTCTGGGCTTTGCTGAATTTTTTGACTTTTCGTTCGAAAGACCTTGATTGAAATATCTTCATTGCGTCCTATCCGAATTTATATTCCGACATTTCGCCTTGCTCCAACTCTGCGATACCAATCAATATTTCTTTTATCAGACTGTAGGTGAGGTCTGGATTTTCCTCGGCACATTTTCCGATTCTGGCCCAATGCTCGATTTGGCCGGTAATGGACCGTTTATCGATTTTACTATAAATTTTAGCCTCTTTGACCAGTTCACCTGAGACTCGGATTGCAGTTGTCATGGTAGGGCCTCCTGTGTGATTTTGTCGCAATATAACACATTGTGTTGCATTTTGCAACTTTTGGAGGTTTTGTTTATTAAGCGAACGGTTGAACTCACTAGTTTTTACGGAGCGCAGCGGAGAAAAAATCCAGTGCAGTGATTTGTTAGCCATCCCACGTTTAACAATCCTATTTTCATCACATATTTAGAATAGAATACTGAGATTATCGCGTAATATCCTTTCATCGTATCGGAAACGGTCTTCTAAGCATGACGAAATTCTTGGCCGCATTCCTGTACGCAAAAAGCCCAATAATTGTTAACATGATTTCTTGGCGATCCAGATGGTGTGAACGGGACCCTTTTTCTGTGTTCTGCCCCGGACTTTTTTTTCGATGACGTGAAAAAATGACTGTTTCAGTTTCTTTCTAAAGCCTGAGTCTGGTGACGCTGACCAAACTGCCACCACACCACCTGGCCGTAATGCACTGTGTATCATGGAAAGTCCTGATAGGCTGTAAAGCGTAGCATTTTCATCCTGAGTCAAACTGTCCGGGCCATTGTCTATATCCAGAAGAATGGCATCAAAGGTAGATTTCTCGCGGGTGATAACATGTACTACATCGTCAACACGCACAGTGACTCGGGAGTCCTCAAGGGGATAATCGGCCAACTTCCCCAATACACCCTGGTTCCATTCAACCACCGCTGGAACAAGTTCAACAAGAAGCACACTCGCATCGGCATGAAGTGATCGCAGCGCGGCTGAAATCGTGTATCCCATTCCAAGTCCCCCAATCAGGACACAGGCGTTTTTCCGATCGGCAATCTCACTACAGGACAACTCGGCCAGCATTTTTTCAGAACCGGACATTCTGCTGTTCATCAACTCCAATCCGTTCACACGGATGGAATATTCCGCATCCCGTTGATAGAGTTTTAGCTCACTTTTTGTATCAGGTGTTCTGTGACTGCTCAACAGTTTCCATGGAATCATACATGTCCTCAAACGTCAGTTGCTGGATCATGTTCGTATTCAGTGTGCGATGTTGATGATTTCTAAAACAAGTGCTACTTAATTACATTATCATAAACCAATGCGCGCCATATTCATGAATTTTTCAAAAAATAATCACTAAGATCCCCTGATGAATATGGCTAACGTTTGAATTAAGAGGTTGGGCGCGTTTTATGCCCAATCCCTCTTAAATGATTTGTTAGGGCGGTTTTTTGTTATTCTATATTTTCATTTGATCCATTTTAGTTTTTATTTAGTGCTTTTTCTCTAAATTGATCACAGCCCCAAAACCCACCTTCGTCGTAACGACCAAAACAAGTTGAAATATCCAACTTGCTTTCCATACCGCTCAAAATGCAATCTGGTTCATCAGTTTTGCTTGGGCAATACTTTAATACTGTTTTTCTGACATTTGGTTCTTCAACTGCTAAGGAGCGAAACGATTTAACTTCACCAAAGGACAAGTTTAAATAGGCGTAGGTCGATTTATGAAATAAGTGCATATAAACGTAGGATGGAAAATCAGGATGAGTCTGAGCGGCATAATAAATTTCACAGGTATTGTCAGGGCAATACCAGATTTCTTTATCCGATTCGATTCGAATTGCATCACCGAGGTCTCTTTTTAAAAGTGACCGCACATTTAGGTCTCCCGCGAAAGCTAAAGAGGCGATGCACAATATGATTAGTATTGCGATTAATATTCTCAAATTTCTTGCCCTAACGCTTGAACTGTGCGGCGCTGCTTTCTGCGTCCGCACCAGTGATATGTTAGGCGCTATCTATTGCAATCCAAACAAGCGCCACTTCAGAATCCGGCCCTGAGCAACGAAATATCAGATCGTCCTTGGTTTCAGCCAGTGCAATTATTTCCTGCTGGCGACCTATAATTGCTCGAACCATTTCAAGGTAGAACTTAGTGTCAATTATGACATCATCCGGTAGATTTGCTCGTGCCAAGTTCACAAGTGAAAAATCACCGAGAGAAAGGTTACGCCCAACATTCGCCTGCCAAAGTTCGAGATCCTCATACTCCCCTTCGACAGCATGCTCTGCGAAATATTTCATGTTATACGCGTTTTGGAGGCGAATTGATTTATGAGAATTTTCTAACGTATCAGCACACACCGAAACTGCGTGGGATTCATGATCATGGTAAAGTGCGAATGTACATATTTTCAAATTTTGAGAGCTGATCTCATTTATAGCCTCTAGAACAACATTGTGTAGTATTTCAACCATTTTCAGTTTTCTACGCCTAACGGTTGAGTTAAGGGGTTGGGCGCACCCTTTTGTGCCCAATCCCTCTTCAATGATTTGTTATGTGTGGTCTCCTAACAGCCTCTGGTTTCCAGATTAGGATTTGCATTTTTAATTTCATTAATTAGTTCATGAAGTCCGTCGATGCTATTAACTAAAATGAATTTTCCCGATTTATGATAAAATGTAATGAATGCATTGTTCAAAAATGTAGTTTTGACCTTCAAAACCGATGAGGCCTCAATCTCTTTTTTATTGAAAAAGGATTGGAAAGCTATCTTCTGTGAAATTTGATCATACTCTATTTTTTTTGGCATTTTTAAATATGAGAAAAGCATGCAGACAATTACAATTGACCAAATTATAAAAAAGATCTTTACGTCAAGCCCTTCATCACTCATCAGAATCACTGGAAGCATGATTAAAACAACCAGGATAAAGAGAACATGTAATAAATTATAAAACATCAGTGTCGATGCTGATACTTTATAAATTTTCAAAAAATACCTCTTAAATTAATTCTTACACATAACTATGTAATGGGCCGCTGGCGTCTTTTTTGGGAATATTAGTTATTACGGCATTTTTTAATTTTTGGCAGGTTTCAGTAAGTATACACCAAACATGTCTACTTTCAATATGATATATATTATCAACATAAATTGAGGGTTGACTTGAAGCGGCTTTTGCTGGTTATTACCCAAGTTAGGCCGCCGGCGTCTTTTATGTAAAATTGATTATTTTTCACCACTTTTATCCAAGGGACTCACTATTCCTAGTCTATTTGTCTGGGCTACATGAGTATAGATCATTGTTGTTTCAAGGTGACGATGGCCTAACAATTCCTGGATCGTCCGGATGTCGCAACCTTGTTCCACCAGGTGAGTTGCAAAACAATGTCTTAGCGTATGGACCGTCACTCTTTTAGAGATCCGTGCCTTGATGGTTGCTTTCTTTATGTGTTTTTGAAGCACACTTTTATGTATATGATGCCGCCGGACAATACTTGAACGCGGGTCTGTTGACAGTGTACGCGATGGAAACACCCAGAACCAGGACCACTCTGTACTGGCATTGGGCATTTTTCTTTCCAGGGCCCCGGGCAATTCAACTCCCGGCTGATCGCCGGCTCTGTCCTTTTCATGGATATTCCTGATCGATTTCAAATGCTTTTTTAGGGCTGGAATGATCGAATCGGGCAAGACGGTTTCGCGGTCCTTGTCGCCCTTGCCGCTGCGGATGATGATGGTTTTTCGCTCTATGTCGATATCTTTGACCCTGAGCTGCAGGCATTCTTTCAACCTGAGACCGCCGCCGTAAATCACCTGCGCCATTAACCGATTCACGCCCTGCAATTCATCTAGGAGGAGCGCTACTTCCTTTTGGGTCAGCACGACCGGCAGCCGCTTCCTGCGCTTGGCACGGATGGCTTTCCCTATATCCTCGATGGGCTGGTCAAGCACATGTCGGAAAAGAAACAATAAAGCGCTGAAGCCTTGATTCTGTGTTGTGGCTGAGACCTTACGTTCCACTGCCAGATGGGTCATGAAATTCTTGACATGCCCGGCATTCAATGCCTCTGGAGGGGCACCGTTAACGAACAGGTAAAATCGTCGTACCCAACCCAGATATGCCTGTTCCGTTCTCAACGCCAGATGCTTTAACCGCATCATCTTCCGCATATCGCTGGCCGCAGTCCTCCACTGACCGCGTGTGTCCAACCGGACTGAGTGCTTTTTCCCGTCTCGGCAATCCTTCCAGAACCGGAAGATCTCAATGGCCTCGCGGGCCTGATCCAATTGCCATTGCTTTCGGTGTTTTGCTATCGATTGAAGGTATCGGTCAATATTCTCTTGTCGATAATCATCTTCAGGATGCTTTTGGCAGTGGTTGCAAAACTGCACAACCCAGTGAACATAAAAATCAACCGTTTTTAATGCGGCAAACCGATTCTTCAGCAAATATTGGCGAAAATCTTCCTTATATGTCTTATGGGATTGAAAGGTCATCTTGCATGAACACCAAGGACCCTATTCATCAATAAACGTGCCAGACAGTTTGTTCTAAAGGAAGTTTGCGATTAAAACATTCTTTTATATAATCAGCGGGTTAATACAGAGGTGCAGATGTAGGAAAAGTACAGAGGCTGGCGGCGTTTTGGTATTGCACAAAAATCAGTGCATGGCTGACAAGAAATTGTGCGTAACGTTTTCAATACTCTAACCCGAACAGTTGACGAGTTCGATGTGTTCACTGGCAGGGCTTCAGGGGCGCAGCTGTACAGGTGCTACCGCAAACCCCTGATTTCGCGGCCAATGGGCACCTCGAGCTCGCCCGCAGGGTGAAAATTTTTCTGTGGTTTTGAAAATCGGCCAAGGGTACAAAGTGTCACCTCAAAAACAATCCGCAGACAGGCCTTAACCCTTTTGGATATTTTTTTCATTTATTATGCAGAAAAAATTTCATGAAATATTCGGGCTAATCATGGACAATCTTTGGGCAACCAGGCAACATAAAGGAAAAAATCTTTTACAGTAGCGCTTTAAAGCATAAGGAGACCGGCAGGTATCATTAGCATGGCAACGAAAGTCGAACCATTCTGGAAAATCAAGCCCCTGGAGGATCTATCCGGGGAGGAGTGGGAGTCGCTGTGCGACGGCTGCGGGAAATGCTGCCTGAACAAGCTGCAGGATATAGAGACCGGTGAGGTGTTCTACACGGCGGTGGCCTGCCACCTGCTTGAGATATCCACCTGCCGCTGCCGGGACTACCCCAACCGCCTGGACAAAGCGCCCAACTGCCTGAGTCTCTCGCCTGACAGTATATCCCAGCTGGAGTGGTTACCGGCTTCCTGTGCATACCGGCTGGTGGCCGCCGGGAAGGATTTACCGGGCTGGCATTACCTGGTTTGCAACGATCGCGAAGCAGTCCACAAAGCCGGTGCGTCGGTTCGTAACTGGGCCCTTTCGCCTGAGGGAATCGATACCGACAGATTGCAAGCCTTATCATTGCTCCGAAACTGATTTCGGCAGCGACGTCATTCCCGGATGAATAGCGGCGCGGCGCGGACGTGATCGGGACCTTGGCAGAAACTCGATTCAGCCTATGCGCCCGGACTCCATTCTATCCAGCGACCGCTGCAACTGGCGCAGTGACTCACAGAAATTACCAAGCAGTTCCGGCAAATTATCAGGCTGAGACTGCTCGAGCCCCTTTTCCAGTTCAGCCGCTGAAAAGGAAACACTCACCACGGACAAATTGCCCGCGGTGCCCTTTATGGTGTGCACCAATCGACGGGCCCGGCTTGTATCGTCTGCGGCGATGAGGCGCCGGATCTTTTCTTCCGGCTCCCCGTATGTCCTGCAAAAATCCTTCAGCAGTTCCAGGTACAAGGCTTGATTGCCACCCAGCCGGTGCAGTCCAGCCTGCACATCAACCCCCGGCAGTTTGAAAGGGGCCGCCGTGCCTGGCGGCGGGGAAACCGCTGCGGGACGATCAGCAGCTACCTTTTCCAGGGCTGCTCCGCCACGGGTCCAGTGGGCTAAAACCGTATATAATTGCCGGGTGTCAATGGGTTTGGCAATGTAGTCGTTCATCCCCACTTCCAGGCATTTTTCCTGGGCGCCCCCCATGGCATCGGCTGTCATGGCGATAATGGGCAATTGGGTGCAGCCCGGCTTCTGGCGTATGATACGGGTGGCCACATATCCGTCGATTTCCGGCATGTGGATATCCATCAGTACGGCGTCGTATTCCGCATCACCGACCGTCTCCACGGCCTCGCGACCGTCCCGCGCGGTATCCACAATTATCCCGGCGCCTTCCAGGACCGACATCGCCAGGCGCTGATTGATTTCGTTATCCTCGACCAGCAGGACCCGCAGGCCGCCTAACCCCGCCGCCGGATCTTCCCGGATCAGCCCCGCTGCTTGCGTGTCGCCGGACAGCTTGGCCGGCTGCTTGAATATGCGCACGATGGTGTCAAAAAGGCGCGACGGCCGCAGCGGCTTGGCAACCCAGGCATCCACCCCGGTATAGTCAGCCTCGGCGCCACCGCGGTCCTCATCCGGCCCGGTCCCCAGCATGAGGCAGCGTGCCTGCCCGCTCGGGAACCCTTTCCGCCAGCGGCGCACCAAATCACGGCTATCCATGTCCGGCAGCTCGCCGTCTACGATCACCAGCTGACAGGAAATCTGGTCCGATGCAGCGTTCATGGTATCCAAAAATTCCGTACCGGAAGAATAAACAGTTACGCCAAAGTCAAATGAAACCAGCGTGTCCACCAGGAGTTCCCGCGTAGCGGCCTGCCCCCCCACCACGCACACTTTCATATGCCGCAAATCAACCGGCGGCAGGGGCAGAGGCAGCACCTGTTCGTCCGGCAGATCAAATACCGCCGAAAAATTGAAGCTGCTTCCTTGCCCGGGTGTACTGGCCACCTCGATTTCCCCGCGCATCATTTGCACCAGTTTCTTGCAAATGGCCAGTCCCAGCCCGGTACCGCCGTAGTTTCGCGTGGTGGATGCATCTGCCTGGGCAAATGAATCAAACAGGATGGGGATTTGGTCGGCGTGTATGCCAATACCGGTATCTTCTACTGAAAATTCAAGTTCGACCTCGCTGTCACGGGTAACTTTGACGCGCACCCGGACGATGACCTCACCCTGTTCGGTAAATTTCATGGCGTTTGACGTCAGGTTGATGAGGACTTGTTTGAGGCGGATTTCATCGCCCACCAGGATCGCGGGCACATCCGGGTCAACAGCCACAACCAGCTCTATGTGGGAATCATTTGTTTTATCCGGGTAAATGTCGCACAGGCTTTCCACAACCGACCTCAGCCGGAAGGGCTCCCTGGCAAGATCCAGTTTGCCGGCTTCGATTTTGGAAAAATCCAGAATATCATTGATGAGATGGAGCAGGATATCACTCGACCCGCGGATGAGCTCCAGGTATTCGTGCTGCCGGGGGGAGATGTCCGATTCCAGCAACAGCCGGGTAAAGCCGGTGATGGCGTTCATCGGTGTCCTGATTTCGTGGCTCATGTTGGCCAGAAACTCGCTTTTGGCCTGGGTAGCGGCTTCGGCCGCGGTTTTGGCTTCTTCCAGGTAACGGTGACTTTTTTTGAGCTCCTGCTGGGCCCGCCTGCGCTGGGTCAACTCCTGCTGCATCTGTTGATACAGGCGGGCATTTTCGATGGCAATGGCCGTGAGCTGGGCAAACCGTGTGAGCACGCCGATCTCATTGCCGGTAATCTGCGTGTCACTGTTGTCATCGGAAACACCAATGACACCGATCACCTCGGTTTTCGACTTGATAGGTATTCCGGCCACCACCTGAACCTGCTGCCACTTCGTCTCGGGATCGCGGTATTCCCACTCCTGGTAGTCGTGGACTACAATCGGCTCACCCTTTTGCCAGGTTCTGCCCGCCAGCCCAACGCCCGGTTTGATACGCGTACCGATCAAACCCTTGAAGATCCCGGTCCCAACTTCAAGCGTCAGGATCTCCAGCCCGTGATCGTAAAGGTAGATAAATCCATAGGGAACCCCCACCAGTTCAGCGGAGCGGGCCACGATCGTCTTCAACAGGTCGTTCAGTTCACGCCGGCTGATCACCCCCAGGGTCGTTTGATGGAGTGCGGACAGATATTTGAACTGCTGATTCATGGTCTTCTCGGCCCGCCGGCGCTCGGATACATCGCGATGGATGACAATACTGGCAATATGTTCGCCCTGCTGGTTGCGAATAACCGCAGAGCTGGCCTGAATGTTCAGTTCGCGCCCGCTGCGTTTATAGCGCCGGGTTTCGAAGAATGCCTGGCCATCACTCAGCGTCTGCTGCCATCCAGCCCGGGTGCCCTCAACTTCCTCGGGGGGCACGAAATCGATCATATCTCCCAGCAACTCCTCACGCGTCCAGCCATATACCTTCTCAAACGCTTTATTCACATAGGTTACATTTCTCTGGGTATCGTAGATAACCACCGGGTCCGGTATAGCCCCAGCAGGGCCCGGTACTGTTCGCGGCTTTGCTTGAGCGCATCCTCGGACAGCTGATGCTCATCGAAAAGTTGGTCCACTTCACCTTTGATCAGCTCAATCACATCGAATACCGGCTTCAGCGGGTTATCCGTAGAAACCTCGACGGGGAATTGAAAGCCTCTTTTGCGCCAGTCTATACTGGCGATATAGTTGTACAGCTCTTCGATATATACTTCGCCGAATGTTTCGGTATCAGCCTCCACTCGGCGGCCTGCGGGCGGGGAAGCGGCACCATCCGGCGCCTTGGAAACATGTGCGGCCGCAAGGGTCACGGCTTCCCGGTAGTCGGCGGCCGCATAGACTTTGATGGGCATGAAAACGCTGCTTATTTTAACAGCCGCTCGCAGCCAGCGACCGGCCCCATAGGTAGTGTAGCTGCTAAAGGGCGTCTGCTTGAAATGCTTCTTCAGCAGTTTGATGTACTTCAGGCGGGCGCGGTAGCTGATACCTGAAAAAGCCGCGAAGTTTGAAATGAAACCTTCGAACCCGGCGGCCAGCCCGGCCTCATCCAGTACCCGCCGCCGCAAGTCATAAACGGACTGAACATAGTCCTCTTTCAGGTAGCCTTCGGCAATCGCATGCACGATCTTACCGTCGAGGACCTCATACCGGATCGAAAAGTCCCTTTCCGCATATATCCAGTCCGGCCGGCTGAGAACAGGCCGGCCAGTGACCGGGCATTTGGCACGGGGCTCACCGTTATGTTGACTGTCAGCAGGGTTCATATTGAATTATCTGGTCTATTCACGCCAAGACTGCTTACGGGAGATCAGCCGTCTCGGGCCCGGGCATCTTGGCACATACGGCCATAAATGCATATCGGCACCCGCAACAGAAAAATTAGACATATGTTACATAAAACAAGCGTGCCACGGTAATCGCCACGACGGTAAGAAAAAAGACTCGCACAAATCCCACTCCGCTGCGAATAACGAGGCGCGAACCGACATAGGCACCAACCATTTGTCCGCAGCCCATAATGAAACCGGCCAGAAACAACACCTTGCCGCCGATTATAAAAACGCTCAGCGCTATGAAATTGCTCGTAAAGTTGGTGATTTTGGTATGGGCCGTGGCCCTTTTCAAATCAAGGCCCAGCAGCAATACAAACAGCAGGGTCCAAAAAGAACCGGTTCCCGGCCCGAAAAAGCCATCATAAAATCCCAGCCCAAACCCGACCAGCAAGTAGAAAAGCAGCGCCGACATTTTGGGTGTTGATTGCCGGCTGCCCATATCCGGCGAAAACAACGTGTAGAAAAAGACGGCGGCCAGCAGAATTGGAATGACATGCTTCAAAAAATCCGCTGATAGCAACTGGATGGCCACCGTACCCGCCACAGCCCCAAGGGCTGTGAAAAGAATCCCGGGCAGAATTGCCTTAAAATCAACCAAACCTTTGCGGGTATAGTTCACAGCAGCCGTAAAACTGCCGAAACTGCCCTGCAGTTTGTTGGTTCCCAGGGCCTGATGCGGTGGTATGCCCACGGACAGGAGCACAGGCAGGGAGATGATACCACCTCCGCCGGCAATTGAATCGACGAATCCAGCCAGGAAACCACCGCCCCAGAGAAAAATGCCGGTATACAGGGAGAGTGAATCCAGGGATGCCTCCAAATCAACAAAAATTTCCAATAATGGCAGATATCAGCAGATTTCTGTGGGCCGGCCTTGTTAATAACATGTCAATAAGTCCACAACTACCTATATATATACACAATCTTAATAGTTGTTGAAACCCCGACCGAAAAGGCCTTGCGCGGTCTGTCCAAGTATTTCCCATCATTCAAACAGGTTATAGGCTGTTTATAAATAGTTCTCATATTTGAAAAAATCATATTTATCAACTTTGACACTGAAATTTCAATGTTTATAATGCCCGCGTCTATCTAATTTCTCCCTCGGCAACGGCGCCCGGTGCTCTTTTCCCTATGAATCGGCACTGCTCTCACCGGGCCATCTTACACCAATTACCGGGTCTGCCGGAGCCATCCTATTATCTGGAGCGCGGTGGCGAGTTTAGAGCAGGTGGCACCGCGCCCGAAGGTGGTAACGCGATGAGTGCCGTTCTCGTTATAGATGATGAAAAACAGGTTCTCGATCTGTTGGAAACCGCCCTTACCCTGCACGGTTACAAGGTGGAAATAGCCGCCGACGGCCGCGAGGGGATTACCAAGTTCGACCGCCATCCCTATGATATCGTCATTACGGACGTGCGCATGCCGGGACTGGATGGGGTGGGTGTCGTACACCACATTCGGGAATCCGTGAACAGCACCACCCCGGTAATGGCCATTTCAGGCACACCCTGGCATTTTGAGGATGGGGATTTTGATGCCGTTCTGGAAAAGCCTTTCTCGATCAGGGCTCTGGTGGAACATCTGGAAAAACTGGAAGGCCGCCGGGAAATCCTCCCTCCAAAATAGAACCGGGGCCGGCCTGTAAACCCTACAGGCGCCCTTCCTCCACGCCGTGACAGGCTACCTCTGTTCCGGATTCAAGCCTTGTGATCTGCGGTATTTCACGGATACACCTTTCATTGGCATACTTACAGCGACCGTGGAACACGCAGCCGGAAGGCAGATGAATAGGGGTGGGCACTTCGCCTTTGAGCCGGATATGGGTCCGTTTACGCTCTCCCAGGGCTGGAATGGCGCTCAGCAGGGCCTGGGTATAGGGGCCGGGGTGACTCGAACAACTCGCGGGCGGCAGCCAGCTCACACAAAGTGCCCAGATACATAACCGCCACGCGGGTGCTGATATGTTCCACCACCGACAGATCGTGGGTAATGAACATATACG